>JAEEGL010127887.1_pt1 | contig 16646 bp, 15 predicted proteins | sample 9134231 | NCBI WGS metagenome assembly JAEEGL01 (sample SAMN16246548, study PRJNA631951) | gut metagenome | biome: gut microbiome; feature: rumen; material: fiber-attached | host: Bos | place: Iran: Karaj | collected 2018-10 | reverse complement strand
ACAAAAATTCAAGAATTAGCGGAAATGGACTCTCAAATGGGAAAAGATCTAAGGGAAGGAAAATTAAAATTTGAACAAATTGTCATCGATGTTGTGCAAAAAAAAGATGATGGAAAGGAAGGAAAATCAGAATCTGAACAAATGACCATCGATATTGTCCAAAATAAAGCAAAAGGACGGCAATAAGCTATTTAATCAACTCTAAAAATTCGGATTCGGTTAAAGTTTGAATGCCGAGTTCTTGGGCTTTTTTGGCTTTTGAGCCGGCATCTGTTCCGACAATAATAAAATCGGTATTTGATGAGACGGAACCTGCAACTTTAGCACCGAGTGATGCGGCTTTAGCTTTGGCTTCGGCTCGTGTTAATGTTTCAAGCGTTCCGGTGAAAACAACGGTTTTGCCTGCAATTTTAGAGCTGTAATCAGTTCGGTCAACGAAAGGCTCAATGATGACGTATTTTCTTAAATTTGAGATAATTTGAAGATTATGCGGCTCTTTGAAAAACTCAATCATATCATGGGCCATTGCCTCACCGATGCCGTCAATCGAAAGAAGTTTTGAAGTGTCGGCAGACATCATCGCAGAAGAAAATGCATCAAAATCGCCGTAATTTTTCGCAATTAAAAGCGCGGTGGCGGCTCCGATTTGACGAATACCTAAAGCGTAAATAAAGCGGTTGAGCGAAATTTGACGGCGCTCTTGAATGGATTTGAACAGATTTTGAACGGATTTTAGGCCCCAGCCTTCGCGCGATTCAAGATGCAAACCGGAAGACAAAGAAAACAGATCATCGCCGCCGTTGCGCTCTTCTAAAGTGAAAATGTCATCAGGGTGAGAGATGATTTTTTCCTTAAAAAAGTCTTCAATGATTTTAGAGCCTAAGCCTTCAATGTTGAAGGCTTCACGCGAGACAAAATGCTTTAAGCGCTCAATGGCTTGGGCAGGGCACGAAAGCCCCCCTGTGCATCTTCGAACAGCCTCATCTTCTTCTCTGATGGCATGTGCGCCACATTCGGGACAAACGTTCGGGAAAATAAATTCTTTTGAATCGGGCAAACGTTTGTCTTTAACAACACCTAAAATTTGAGGAATAACATCACCGGCACGTTGAATAATCACATAATCGTTGATGCGGATATCTTTGCGCTTGATTTCATCTTCGTTGTGAAGCGTTGCATGCGAAACCATCACACCGCCGACGTTAATCGGCTCTAAATCGGCAACCGGCGTTAAAGCGCCCGTTCGTCCGACCTGAATGCGGATGTTCAAGAGCCTGGTAACGGCTTTTTCGGCTTCAAATTTGTGGGCAATCGCCCATCGCGGCGTGCGTGTTAAAAAGCCCAAACGGTTTTGAAGCTCTAAAGAGTTGACTTTATAGACAATGCCGTCAATATCATAGGGCAGATCAGCCCTTGTTTGCGCCAAATTTTCAAAGCTTTGAACAATCTCGTCAACGCTGTGGCAAAGTTTGTTATAAGGATTGACGGGAAAACCCCATTCTTTGACTTTTGATAAAAATTCGTCCTGCGTTTTCCAAAAAAGATTTGAAACTTCACCCCATGTGTAAACAAGCAAGCTTAACTTGCGCTTTTTTGTGATGTTCGGGTCTAACTGACGAAGCGAGCCTGCCGCCGCATTGCGCGGATTGGCAAAAGGCTTTTTGTTTTGAGAGATGTTTTGCTCGTTTAAGGCAAAGAAATCGGCCTTTGACATATAAACTTCGCCCCGAAGTTCAATAATATCAGGAAAATCAGGCGCCGAAACGACATGGGGCAAAGAGGCGATTGTTTTGATGTTTTCGGTAATGTCTTCGCCCGTTTTGCCGTCGCCGCGCGTAGAGGCCGAAACAAGTTTTCCGTGCTCATAACGGGCATTAAACGATAAGCCGTCCATTTTAGGCTCGGCGGTAAAATCAATGTTTTGAGATGTATTTAAAAAACGCTGAACGGAAGCAACAAACTCTTTTAATTCGTCAACCGAAAAAATATCGCCGAGCGAAAGCATCGGCACTTTTAAGGAAATTTTCTTAAAATCAGATTGCAAAGGCGCACCGACCCTTTTTGACGGGGAATCGGCACGGACAAGATGCGGGAATTTAGCTTCAATTTGTTCGTTTCGAAGTTTTAAGGCATCATACTCAGCGTCCGTTAAATACGGGTCATCATTTTGATAATAAGCGACATCGGCCTTTGCCATCTCTTTGGCAATATGCTCCAATTCGGCGGCAGCCTCAAGTTCGGTTAGTTCTAAAACAGGTTTCATTTTAATTCTTCCAAAATCATAATATAGCGCAAGGAAAGAAAAAGCTATAATAAAAGAAAGGTTATAGGAAGATTTTGATTTTGTTTGGTATATTCAAAAGTGTCCTAAAACGATATATCTCCGGTTCCAGGATTAAATTTGAGGAGTAAAGTATCCCAGCCCCCTTTATAATGATTCGGATCTTTATCTAAAAACATTTTGTAGATGTTAATATCTTTATGATTTTGACATGAAACAACGGCACGGCGCGCGCTTTCGGCAGTGGCTCTGAAATGAGGATCGGCATTGGCACGGGCTTTATCAACGATTTGAACATCACGAACGGAGGCATCCTGGTTTAAAAAGACACGGATTTCAATAATCATATCTTCAATACCCATGGCACCAGGATCCACAGTCCAACATTCTCGCATGAACGCAGCAAAAGCATCGGTTTCAGAAATTGATAAGGGATTTTGATAAGAACCGCCAGTGCCGCCTTCAACACCCATGTTGGCAACCTGTGTGCCGGTTTTGATGACGGCAGGCGCTTCTTTTTCACCTAATTCTTTTTCAAGCGTGTTGACGCTTTCCATTAAGCTCTTTAAGGGGTTTGTAACGGTCTTAACCTCTTTTTTCTCATCGGGCTTCGGTTTGTTTTGAGGCTTCGGTTTCGGCTTTTTTTGAGGTTTCGGCGCCGGCTTTTTATTTGGTTTCGGCTGAGGTTTTTCTTGTGGCTTGGGCTGAGGCTTCGGATCGGGTTCGGGTTCTTTCTTTTCCTGAGGTTCGGTATCAACAAAATCTTCTTTTGGTGCTTCGATTTTTTCTTCCTCCGGTTCCGGCTCGGGCTCTTCGGTTTTTTCTTCGTGCGTGTATTGAGGCGGCGTTTTTTCGGTTGTGGTCGCCGGTTTATCCTCATCGCCGAAAACAGCTTTTGGCGGAAGGTTTGTCATTTCGCCCAGTTTAACATCTTTCAAATCGACAATAATAGGGGCTTGGCCGATGGTCATTTTAGGCCGATGAAGCATAGGCAGATCAATCACGAAGATGATAAACACCGCGATGTGCAAGGCAATTGATCTGTATAAATAAGGCTTCATCATTAAAAAGCTATTTCCCTTTTGTTAAAGGTCTTGGTTCTGTTTTTAAGCCGACTTTTTCAAAACCGGCTTCTTTTAGGAGAGCCATCAGGTTAATCACTCTGCCGTATGCCGATTCGGTATCGCCCGAAATGGTGATGGTGGCGTCTTGATTTTCGCCTTTGATGGCATTGATTTTGGCAACGATTTTATCTGCCGGAATTTCCGTTTTTCCGATATAGTAATAGCCTTCTTTATCAACACTGATGTTAATGGAGGTTTCTTTGTCCTCAAACGATTTGCCGCCGACTTTGGGCAAATTAAGCGCAATGCCGGACGTCATTAAAGGAGCGGCAACCATAAACACCACCAAAAGAACCATCATCACATCCATCAAATTGGTGATGTTGATGTTGGCATTGCGGCGCGACGGTCTTCTTGAAGAATAACGGAAAGAATTTGGCATATCTATTCTCCGGCAATTTCGGCGCGAATGGTTGTATCATCAATTTCACGCGATAAAATGGAAGAAAATTCGGCGATGAAGTTTTCAAGCCTTTTGGCGTAACGATCATTATTTGATGAAATGGAGTTGTAGGCCAAAACAGCAGGAATGGCGGCAATTAAGCCGAAAGCGGTCGTAAACAAAGCTTCGGCAATACCCGGTGCCATGGCAGAAAGTGAGTTGCTTTGGGTAATGGCAATGGCGTTAAAGCTGTTAATAATACCCCAAACGGTGCCGAAAAGGCCAACAAGCGGAGCAACGGAACCGGTGGAAGCCAAAAAGCCGAGGCGTTTATCTAAGTCATCAAGCTCTTTATCCATCGTTACGGCCATCGCTTTTTCGATACGCTGTTGAAGCGAAACGCCGCGCAGACCTCTGTCTGTTTTGGATTTCATGATATTGGTGCGACGCCATTCTTTCATGGCTGCAACAAACATGGCGGACATCGGGTCGCGGGGCGAATTGCCGATGGCATCATAAAGCCTGTCAAGCGAGCCGCCCGACCAGAAAGCTTCTTCAAACTTTTTAGAGGTGCGCTTGACACGGCGAAGAGCCGAATATTTTTCAAAAATAATCGCCCAAGACCAAACAGACGCGGCAATTAAACCGATCATGACGATTTTGGTAACCGAGTCGGAAGCCCAAACCATATCCCACAAAGAAGGGTTGGCGGCAGCATTGATAGCATCTGATAAAACTTCTGTTTCCATCTTTTTATTCCTTAAAATTTAAAATGAGACTCTCAAATAATGCGCTTTATAGCACAAAATGTTAAAGATTAGATTAATTTAAAGGCAAAAAAAAGAGGCTTTAAAAGCCTCTTTTTTAATTAATACAGTTTAGTTGTCGATGTCATCGTCGGCTTCTTCGCCGTCGTTGATTTCGATTTCTTGTAAACCGCTGGCATCTTCAATACCCCAGTTGATTGTGCCGATGGCAATCGAAACATCTTTAGGCAAATCTTCAAAAACAACTTCAAAATCAGAACCGTCTTCACTTTGGATGGAAACCTTACCTTTATAAAGATTTAAGATTGTAGGAATGTTGCGGTCATAAATCATTTCATCAGGGAAGATATTTAAAGCGACAGCCTTGCGCATACCTTCTTCACCGACCAAGGCGGTATAAGGATTTGTGCCGCTTTGCGAATTGGCAAAGGCTGTATGTATATTGTTGACGATTTGAACCATTTGATTGATGGTGCGGTTCATTTTATGCTTCGCCATAGCTTTTGAATAGCCGATTAAACCGGCAGCCGATAAAACGCCGATAATGGCTAAAACGCCAAGCATTTCAATCATTGAACGACCATTTTGGTTGATTTTCATTTCATTTTCTCCTAAAAACTCTAAATTAATCTCATCTTATATATTTTTAAGCCGAATGTCAATATGTCTTTGGTCATAAAACTCAAGAAACCATAGCCGTTAACTCGGCTTCGGATACGAGAGTGTCGCCCACAAAAATTTTGCCTGTGCAAACAAAGATGTTTTTACGCTGTTTGATCTTTTCAACATGAATTTGAAGCTGATCTCCCGGAATGACCTGACGGCGAAATTTAACCTTATCGACATTCATAAACAAAACATTTGCCGGCTCAAGTTTGTCATCGGCCATTGCAATAATAAAACCTGCCGATTGCGCCATGGCTTCAATTTGCAAAACACCGGGCATAATGGGCTTGCCCGGGAAATGGCCTTGAAAAAAAGGCTCGTTAATAGTAACGTTTTTGTAGCCGATTCCCTTAACACCGCTCTCAATAACTTCCATTCTGTCAATCAAAACGAAAGGATATCTGTGCGGTAAAACTTTTAAGATATCATCAATAAAATAAATTTTATTTGCCATATAAACTCCTATTTTTTACTGTTTTTTTGTAAAAAAGCAACTTGGCGCATAAAGTCTTTGAAAGGAACGGCAGGTGTGCCGAGCAAAACCGCTCCGGGTTCAACGTCACGCATCACACCCGATTGAGCGGCGATTTGAGCGCCGGTTCCAACTTTTAAGTGGTCGGCAAAGCCCGTTTGTCCGCCGCAAACGACATAATCGCCGAAGGTGCATGAACCTGCGATGCCGACTTGAGAAACGATGACGCATCCCCGTCCGAGTTTGTCATTGTGGGCAATTTGCGCCAAATTATCAATGCGGCAGCCGTCAGAAATAACCGTATCATCAAGAGCGCCTCTGTCAACGCAGGTATTTGCCCCGATTTCGACATCATTGCCGATGATGACACGGCCGACTTGAGGAATACGCTGATGTTTGCCTTCGATTAAATCAAATCCGAAACCGTCTGCGCCGATGCGGGCTCCGGTATAGATGTAGCAATCATTGCCCATAGCACAATAAGCAACATAGGCATTCGCACCAATTCGGCAGTTGTTGCCGATTTTGCAAGACCGTCCGATATAAGCTCCCGGTTCAATACGGCAAAAATCACCGATTTGAACGTTCTCTTCAATGACGGCAAAATCACCGATATATGTGTTTTTGCCGATTTTTGCACTCGGATGAACGGATGCTTTGGGCGAAATTTGAGGCGCGGGAGCATATTCGCCGTAAAGTGCTTGATTAAGTTTTAAGAAAGCAATTTTAGGATTCGGATGCAATAAAATCGAAACGCTCGGATCAACGAAAGAGGCTAAAACCTCAGTCGTGACAACGGCTTTTGCCTTGATGTTCGAAGCCTGCTCTTTCGCCTTTTTGTCATAGAAAAAACAAATGTCATCCGAGCCGGCTTTTTCCATCGTGTTAATGTCGGAAACGAGTTCGTTTGCATCTTTCGGATTTTTGAGCTCTGCCCCCGTTATTTGAGCAACTTGGGCAAGAGTGAAAGGTCCTTTGTTTTGATAAAACGAAGTATCGACCATTTTATTTCTCCTTATAAGCTTGCGCCGAAATTAAGTCTGAAGACCTCACGCTCGTCGTAGTCTTGTTTCATGACGGGGAAACCGAAATCAATATCGATTTTGCCCATCGGCGAATACCATTCGAAACCGAAACCGACGGAAGCACGCGGTTTTGAAGAATAATAAACATCTTGTCTGTTGATGCCGTCCGGTTTTCCGAGCATACCGATATCAAAGAATGTGCGCCCTCTGATACCGACTTCATCCAAACCGATCGGAAGAGAAAGTTCGGCACCGCCGTACAAAGTCCAATTGCCGCCTAAAGCATCGTCCGTGCGCTTGTCGCGGGCGCCGATACCGCCGAATTCGAAACCGCGCAAATTGTTTCCGCCCAGATAATAACGGTTGGATAGACGAACATCTTTGTCGCCGTAACCGACGATATAGCCGCCGTTTGCATGGAATTTGAATGTCCAATAATCGGCGATTGTGAAGAATTGGACGGCTTTAGCATCAAATTTGAAGAATTTTTCATCACCGCCGAGGCCGGCAATATCATGTCCGAAAGAAAGATAATATCCGTTTTTCGTGCGAATGGCCGTATCACGTTTGTCGTAATACAGGGTTTGCCCGATAATAGAGCCCGTTGTCTTTCCTTTTTCTTTTTGGACGTAGTAAGAAGCACTGTCCTTGACATTTTTGATTTCATCTTCACGCAAAGTGTAACGCAAAGTGTGATAAAAATCGTCCGTGTAGTTCCAGCCTAATCTGCCGCGAACGCCGATGCTTGAAGTATCATAAGAACTTTCGTCTTGATAATCTTCATCGCTGTAGAAAAGGTCAAAACCGGCACTCAAACGACGACCTAAGAAGTAAGGCTCCGTGAAAGAGAAAGAATAATCTTTCGTGCGTTGAGAAACGGAAGCGTCTAAGCTGATTTCCTGACCTTTGCCCATGAAATTGTTTTCGGTAATGCCGGCATTGACCAAAGCACCGTCCGTTGTCGAATAACCGATACCGACATTGAAATAGCCTGTCGATTTTTCTTCAACATTAATGTCAATATCGGCTTTGTTGTTGTCTATAGGATTCGGTTCAATATCTATTTTGCTGAAATAATTCAGATTTTCGATGTTGCGTCGTGAATCTTTGATTTTTGAAACATTGAAAGCATCGCCTTCATCCAAACGAAATTCGCGGCGGATAACTTCATCAAGCGTGCGGGTGTTGCCGAAAATGTTGATGCGGTTAACAAAAGTACGCTCGCCTTCGTTGATGTCAAACGAAACATCAATGGTTTTGTCGTCATGACGGACAAAATTCGGTGTTACATCCACAAAAACAAAGCCTTTCTTGCCTAATTCTTCGGTAAGGTTGGTAACGCTTTGTTCAATAAGTTTGCTGTTATACCATTTGCCCTTTTTGATTTCGATATGTTTTTTCAAGGCCTTCGTATCAATGTCGGAAATTGCCGAATTAATGGAAACATCACCGATTTTGTAACGGGGTCCTTCATCTAAAGTAAAGTTCAAAATAAAGGATTTGTTGTTCGGTGCAAGCTCGGCAACGGCCGAAGTAACCTCAAAATCGGCATAACCGCGTTCATTGTAAAAACGGCGTAAAAGTTCTTTATCATAGTTCATTTTTTCGGCATCATAGTTGTCTTTGCTTCCGAAAATACGATACCAACGCGTTTCTTTGCTCAAAATTTCATCTTTAAGGTCCGGTCCGGAATAGTGCTTATTGCCGAAGAAGTTAATCTTATCAATCTTAGCCTCGCCGCCTTCATCAATTTCGAAAATCAAATCAACACGATTTTCATCGCGTTTAATGATTTTGGGGTCAACGGAAACGCTGTAACGACCGGCTTTTTTGTAAAGATCAAGAATGCGCTGAACATCTTGGCTGACCTTTGCTTTATTATAAATAGTGTTCGGTTTGCTTTGAACTTCGGGATCCAAAACTTTATCATCAAGCTTTTTGTTGCCGTCAAAAGCGCGTTTGTTAATCAGCGGATTTTCCTGTAATTTGATTTTTAAAACGCCGTCATTTGTTGTATCCATTTGGATATCTGAAAACAATCCCGTGGCATAAAGGTTTTTAAAACTTTCATCAAGCTTGTCTTGAGAAACGTTTTGACCCGTCTTGAGCCCCAGATAAGCCAAAACGGTTTCCTTTTCAACACGTTTTAAGCCTTCGGTTTCAACAGTGCGCAAATAAAAATCGGAAGCATGCGCCGCAAAAGAAACAAAAGCAATTAAGAAAGCAAAATATATTTTTTTCATGTGTTTTCCTTTTGTTAAGAATGGAACAAACGTTTGAACAAATGAACAAGGTCATTCCATGTTGCGTAAATCATCAAGGCAAGCAAAATTAAAAAACCTGCCTTGAATAAATATTCTTTAAATTTTTCTTTCATCTCGCGCCCGGTGATAATTTCAATGAGAAAAATCACGACATGTCCGCCGTCAAGCACGGGGATGGGGAAAAGATTGATAAGCCCCAAATTAATGGACAGCAAGGCAAGAAAGATGACAAAGTCAATAAGCGTTTCATTTTTTGTGATATCACCGGACATTTCGGCAATTCGGATAATGCCGCCGACATCTTCGCCGCCGCGTTTGCCGGTAATCATCTGCCCGACACCGCGTAAAGTCATTGCCGTAACATCCCAAACCTGTGTGCAAGATTCTATGAAGGCTCTGCCGACGGAAAGTTTTTCGTGCGTGAACTCAACGGCACTTAAAGATTTTACACCGAGCATATATTGCTTTTCTTTGACTTTACCGATTTGCTCTTTATCCATTTTAACAAGATCAATGTCGAAATGAAGCGGTTTATCTTCACGAAGGACATCCAGACTGACACGATGATTGGGAGCCAAGAGAACCTCTTTTGAAACATCTGTCCACTCTTTGACCTCATGTCCGTTAATATTTAAAAAACGATCGCCTTCAAGCAAGCCGGCGCTTTGTGCGGCACCGCCGTCTATAATTTCGGCGATGACGGGCGGAATGGAAAATTTTCCGTATGAAGCAAATAAAACAAAGTAAATAAGAATGGCAAAAATATAATTAAATCCGGGACCTGCTAAAACAATAGCCAGTTTTTTGAAAGGGTTTTGGAAAGCAAAAGCATGTTTTTTTTCTTGCTCAGTAAGGTCTTCCAAACCCTGTGTCGAAGAAGACGAAGCATCGCCGTCCCCCAAAAATTGACAATAACCGCCGAGCGGAACGGCTGAAATTTTCCAATAAGTGCCGTGCTTGTCCATTTTCCCCCAAAGTTCTTTGCCGAACCCGATTGAAAACGCGCTGACCTGAACACCGAGCAGGCGCGCAATAATAAAATGACCGAATTCATGCACAAAGACAAGAATACTTAAAAGGATAATAAACGGAATGACATAGTAAATAAAATTAATGAACCACATTTCGGAGAGCCTTTATTTAAAAATACCATAAAGCGTAAGCGAAAATGAAATAAACAAAAGGTGCTGCGAAAATCAAACCGTCGATGCGATCGAAAATACCGCCGTGTCCGGGAATGAGTTTGGAGGAATCTTTAAGGTTAAGGTGGCGTTTAATTGCGGACTCAATCAAATCACCGATTTGAGAAATACCGGCAATGAAGGAACCTAAGCATGAAAAGAAGATTTGAGTGTTCAAATCAGAACCGATGATTTTATAGTGAGATAAGGTTAAGAAAAACAAATCGCTGATAAAGGCAGCCAGGATTAACCCGCCGATTAAACCCGACCAGGTTTTGTTCGGGCTGATTTTCGGAGCGAGTTTCGGACCTTTGACGGTGGTGCCGACAACGTAGGCGCCGACATCCATCGACCAAACCATCAGCAAAAACCAAAGTGTCATATAAAAATTATAAGGGGCATAAGCCAAAATATCGTGATACATCCACATGAGCGAACCGATGCCGATTGAAATATACGGGACACCGAGGGTGAGCAAGAGATTTTCGTTTTCTTTTCTTGATTTTAAGAAGACGAATAATGTGGTGAAAATAATGGTCAAGACAATGGCGTGGGTAGTGTAAACAAAAAGGGCAACGGATAAAGGCAAAACATAAGCGCCTAAATAAATAAGCGGTTTGCGGGAAGGAACCATGGTCGCCCATTCGTATGAAAGCAAAACACCGACAATCAATGTTAAAATATCGACATAAGGATATCCGAACCACAAGGTGCCTATCACAACCGGCAACATAATAAGTGCCGCGATAATCCGTTGTTTTAAAGCAGTAGATTTATTTTCAATTGTTGTTTCAGATTTTGCCATATCTTCTTTCCCTTTTCTGATAAGTTTCAATAATTTTTTGAAGTTCTTCTTTCTTAAAATCCGGCCAAGGTGTCGGTGTGAAGAAAAACTCGGTGTAGGCGAGCTGCCACAAAAGATAATTGCTCAAACGCTGCTCTCCGCTGGTGCGGACAAGAATATCCGGATCAGGAATGCCTTTCGTATAGAGCATATCAGATATCGTTCTTTCATCAATACTTTCAACTGACATATCACCATTTTTAATTTTTTGCGCAATAGCTTTAACGGCGTGTGTGATTTCGGCCCTTGAACCGTAACTCAAAGCAATTTGAAGCGTTGCTGATTTATTGTTCTTTGTTTTTTCTTCAAGTTCTTGCATCTTTTCTAAGATGTCGGGAGCGAGCATCTCTCTTTCTCCGATAAAACGAATACAGATATCATTTTTATTTAACTCTTCAAAATCACGCGAAAGATATTGACGCAAAAGATCCATCAAAGTATCGACTTCTTCTTTCGGGCGCTTCCAGTTTTCTGTTGAGAAAGCATAAAGTGTCAGATATTTAACGCCGGCCTCCTTGGCGGCTTTTGCAATATCAATCACAACTTCGGCGCCTTTTTTATGACCTGCGGTGCGGGGAAGCCCTTTTTGAAGAGCCCAACGCCCGTTTCCGTCCATAATAATGGCGATATGTTTTAGTGCGTCGTTCATTTAAAAATTATACCTGCATAATATCTTTTTCTTTAGAGCTCAGCATATCTTCAATTTTTTTGACGTTTTCGTCCGTTAATTTCTGGATATCGTTTTCGGCACGCTTTTCTTCATCTTCGGAAATTAAGTTGTCTTTTTTTAGCTTTTTAACTTCATCCAAGCTGTCGCGGCGAATGTTGCGGATGGCAACTTTATTTTGTTCGGCGTATTTGCTTGCGATTCTTGAAAGCTCTTTGCGGCGCTCTTCGCTCAAGGGCGGTATCGGAATGCGGATTAAAGTGCCGTCAACGGCGGGGTTTAAGCCTAAATCGCTCTCTCTTAAGGCTTTTTCAACATTTTTTGCAAGTGATTTGTCCCAGACGCTGACCGATAAAGTGCGCGGATCGGGTGTGCTGATGGTGCCGACCTGAGCAATGGGCGTTAAAGAACCGTAAGCATCGACCATAATGCCGTCAAGCAGGCTGACGTGAGCACGACCGGCGCGAAGACCGGCAAAATCGGCTTTCAGCGATTCAAGGGTTTTATCCATACGAACGGATGCATCTGTTTTAATTTGATTAATATCTGACATCGTGTTAACCTCTTATTTTGTAATGGTTGTAAATTTTCCTTTGCCGCAAACGGCATCTAAAAAGGCGTTTTTGTTTTTAAGCTCAAACACAACAATCGGAATGGCGCTTTCTTGAATGAGGGTGATAGCGGTTAAATCCATAACGTGCAGATTTTTGGCTAAAACCTCATCATAAGACACGGTTTCGTAACGCTTCGCTTTGGGGTTTTTCTTCGGGTCGGCGGTATAAACACCGTCAACCTGCGTAGCTTTCAAAAGCGCATCACAATGCATTTCGGAAGCTCTTAAAGCTGCTGCTGTATCGGTTGTGAAATAGGGGCTGCCCGTGCCGCCGGCAAAAATAACGACACGCTTAAGATTAAGGTGTTTTAAGGCTTTGCGATACATATAAGGTTCGCAGACCTGCGGCACATTTAAGCCGGACATCACACGGCAGGGAATATCGATTTTTTCCAAAGCATCTTGAACATAAAGTGCGTTCATCACCGTGCCGAGCATTCCGACCTGATCGGCAACGCTGCGATTGATGCCGAGAGAGGCTTCTTTGGCGCCGCGGAAGATGTTTCCGCCACCGACAACGATACAGATTTCAACACCTAAGTCGTGAACTTTTTTAATATCTGCGGCAATTTTTTTCAAAACATCGGGCGACATGCCGAAAGCCCTATCACCCATCAGACCTTCGCCTGAGAGCTTAATTAAAATACGTTTGTATAAAGGTTGCATGCTTCTTTCCTTTAAATATGATGGCTTTATCATACAGATTTTAAGAGCATTGTCATCAAATTTTTTGAAGCTCTTCACAGATTAATGAAATTTGAAAAAAATAAGCGTTTTTCCGATTAATAAAAAAATGCCTTTGAGAGCATTTTTTTATTTTAAAACGATTGTTCTTTGGTTTTTGAAAATTTAACCAAGGGGAAATCTTCCTGAGATTTGTTTAAATGCCAAGCATTGCGCGCCAAAAAGACATTGTCGCCGTTGTAATCGGTTGCAATGTTAAGCTTGTTTGCTTCCAAAAACTTTTGCATTTGGGCTTTGTCATCAGAAGATATCCAACGAGCCGTATAATATTGCGTGGGCTCAAAAATAACCGGAATATTGAACTCGGTGCGGATTCTGTCGGCCATAACCTCAAACTGCAAAGCGCCCACAACGCCGACAACCCATTCGGCGCCGACGACGGGCTTAAAAATGCTCGCACCGCCCTCTTCGGCAATTTGGTTTAAGGCGTTTGTTAAATGCTTTGATTTTAACGGATCAAGCGCACGGACGGATTTTAAAAGCTCGGGCGCAAACGAAGGAATGCCCGTAAAGTGCAGATTTTCGCCTTCGGTTAAGGTGTCGCCGATTTTCAAAACACCGTGATTGGGAATGCCGATAATGTCGCCGGCATAAGCATCTTCGGCAAGTTCGCGTTCTTGCGCCAAAAACATGACGGGGGTCGGCACTTTGATTTCTTTTTGTGTGCGAACAAGCTTTAAGGTCATACCGCGCTTAAAATGGCCGGAACAAAGGCGCATAAACGCGATTCGGTCGCGATGTTTCGGGTCCATATTGGCTTGAATCTTAAAGATAAATCCGCTAACTTTGTTTTCATCTGATTTAACCTCACGTTCCAAGGCTTTTTGCGGACGCGGGGTCGGGGCAATTTGATGAAGACCGTTTAAGATTTCTTTGACACCGAAGTTGTTGATGGCGCTTCCGAAAAAGACAGGCGTTAAGGCACCGGCAAGATATAAATCCAAATCAAATTTCGGGCAAAGTTCTTTGACCATCTCGACATCTTCACGGAGCTTTTTGACGGCATAAGCCGGAAGAAGAGAGTCAAGCTTCGGATCGTCAAGACCTTGACATGTTTCAATAACGGCATTGATTTGAGATTTATCACCCGTTTTGTTCATTAAGATGAGCTGATCGTTTAAGATGTCATAACAACCTAAAAAATCTTTGCCGGAGCCGATCGGCCAGCTTGCAGGCGTAACGTCTAAGGCGAGTGTTTTTTCGATGTCATCTAAAAGCACGAAGGGATCTAAACCCTCGCGGTCAAGCTTGTTGATGAAAGTTAAAATCGGAATATTGCGAAGACGACAAACCTCAAAAAGCTTTTTTGTTTGAGATTCAATACCTTTTGCTGAGTCTAAAACCATGACGGCGGAGTCAACGGCAGTTAAAACACGGTAAGTGTCTTCCGAAAAGTCTTCGTGTCCAGGGGTGTCAAGCAAGTTAAAAGTAATGTTCTGATATTCGAAAGTCATAACCGACGACGCAACCGAAATGCCGCGTTCCTGCTCGACTTTCATCCAGTCGGAATGGGCACGGCGGTTTTCGCCGCGTGCTTTAACCGCACCTGCCGCATTAATGGCACCGCCGAAGAGCAAAAGCTTTTCGGTCAACGTTGTTTTACCGGCATCAGGGTGCGAAATAATCGCAAAGGTTTTGCGTTTTGTAACTTTCGTTTCAGACATTTTCTTCTCTTTAATGTATCAAAATCAGGGGACATATTACAAAGTTTTTAAGAATATGCAACCAAATTATTATTTTTCTTGATTTTAATCTTTTTTTTAACTATTATCCGTGCCAGCTATTTTGGTTTAACCGCGGACGTGGCGAAATTGGCAGACGCGCCAGACTTAGGATCTGGTGCCGCAAGGCGTGCGGGTTCAAGTCCCTCCGTCCGCACCATTTGAATAAAGAGAAAAATATGAAAATTAGTCAGGAAAAAACAAAGGGTTTAACTTTTTCATGCACGGCTGTTATTGATGCGGCCGAATTCGAAACAGAAGTTCAGGCACGTATAGCGCGTTTGGCAAAAGGTGCAAAACTTCCGGGGTTCAGACCGGGGAAAGCCCCCGTTGCCATGCTGAACCAAAAATATCGCGGGGCAGCTTTGGGCGAAGTTTTGGATGATATGGTTCAAAAAAGTGTTCGTGATATTATCAGACAAAAAGATTTGCGTGTGGCAATGGAGCCGGAAGTTAAATTGTCTAAATTTGAAGACGGAAAAGATATTGAATTTACAATGGAAGTTGAAACTTTGCCCGAAATTAAGTTAGGTGATTTTTCAAAGATTAAACTTGAAAAATTGATGGCGGAAGTTCCGGCCGAAGAAATTGATAAGTCTTTGGAATATGTGGCTCAGACAAGAAGAGAAACCGAAACGGTCAAAGAAGACAGAGTTTCTCAAAAAGGCGATATTGCCGTGATTGACTTCACGGGTTCAATCGACGGCGTTGAATTTAAGGGCGGCAAAGGCACGGATTATCCTTTGGAACTTGGCTCAAACTCTTTTATTCCGGGCTTTGAAGACCAACTTATCGGTCATAAAAAAGACGATAAGGTTGATGTAAAGGTTAAATTCCCGAAAGATTATCACGCCAAAGACCTCGCCGATAAAGATGCCGTTTTCGCCGTTGTTATCAAAGAGCTCAAAACTTTGAAAAAAGTTGAAATCAATGATGAATTTGCAAAATCTTTGGGCGAAAAAGATTTGGCATCGTTAAAAGAAAAAGTTGCGGCCCGTATCAAACAAGATTATGAAAATGCGTCAAAAATGAAGTTAAAACGTGCGCTTTTGGATGCGTTGGATAAAGAATACAAAATCGAGCTTCCGACGAAGTTGGTCGATACGGAATATGATAACATCGTTAAGCAATATGAGCACGCCAAAGAGCATAATGAATTAGATGAATACGAAAAATCGAAAAAAGAGGCGGATTTGCTCAAAGAATATAAAGAAATTGCCTCTCGCCGCGTGAAATTGGGTTTGGTCCTTTCCGAAGTCGGTATGCAGGAAAAAATCCAAATTGCGCCCGATGATATCAATAAAGCCATTGCAAACGAGGCAAGAAAATATCCGGGACAGGAAAAGGCTGTTTTCGATTTTTATTTGAAAAACAAAAACGCCGTTGAGGCCTTAAAAGCGCCCGTAATGGAAGAAAAAATCGTTGATCATATTTTAAGCAAAGTTCAATTAACGGACAAGATTGTGTCGGTTAAGGAACTTTACACCTTTGATGATGACGAGAAAACATCAAAAACAGCATAAAAGAAAACCTGTTTTTTAAAGAAAAGCCTCTGATTTTCAGAGGCTTTTTTCTTCTTCTTTTTTTTGTTTTAATGTGTTCCAGGGGCGATGTCCGATGATGCTTCTGATGGTTTTCTTCTTTACTTTCCCCTCGTGAAAATAGATTGCGCCGCCGTCATCAACTTCAAAATCAATGGCTTCGGAATTAAGTTTTAAATGTTTATTCAAATCAAATTCAAAAACGTTAAGATAAGTACAGCTCCCGTTTTTACATTTGATGTTTGCGGGCTGGACGGTTTGAAGCTTATCGGAAAAAGTAAAACCTTTGTAATTTTGAGCCCAGATTTGATTAATAAAGTTGTTTTCTTTTCGAGCAAAAATGAAAAGATGATT
>JAEEGL014997727.1_pt1 | contig 16647 bp, 12 predicted proteins | sample 9134231 | NCBI WGS metagenome assembly JAEEGL01 (sample SAMN16246548, study PRJNA631951) | gut metagenome | biome: gut microbiome; feature: rumen; material: fiber-attached | host: Bos | place: Iran: Karaj | collected 2018-10 | reverse complement strand
TGTATAAATTTACATATCATTTTGGCTTACAGAGGGGGTAAACTAAAATGGCAACTAACACTACAGGGGTTTATGAAACCTCTCTTAAGGATGGAACAAAATCCTTCAGAGCTTCCATAACCTACAAGGGTAAACATATCGCCCTTGGCTCTTTTTCTGATGCGCAGTCGGCATCCAATGCTTATACTCAGGCGCAAAAAATCCTCGAAGATCCAGATTGGACAATTTCATCCTACAAATCAGATCAGGCTCTGCCCTTCGAAAAGTGCGTAGTTCTTGTTAATTACAGAGATAAGGGCCTGTATATCCCTAATCCTATTTACCTGGAAAAGAAATTTTTCCTCTACTACTTGTCGCCCTCACAAATATTGATGTTTGATATTGATGACCTTTTCTATTACTCTTCTCATAAAATAATGCAGCGTGGTTCACATCTTTTTGTTGCTGACTACGGCTCACAGATCAGCATCCTTAGTCGCTATGGAATCAGAAGCTATGCAGTTGAAGGAAGAGACTATCGTTTTGTAAATGGCAATTCCGGAGATCTCCGCTATGAAAACATAGAAGTTTTAAACAGATATCATGGCGTAAGACAGTACAATTATCGCGGTTACTTAAAATACAAAGCTGTCATTCATGTTCGTGGCGACTTCGTGATTGGAAAATACAACACAGAAAATGAAGCTGCCATTGCCTATAACAAGGCTGCTGACGTTTTGAAGAAAAATGGAATTGAAAAAAACTATATGCAGAACTACATTGAGGATCTGTCAGCATCTCAATACGCAGATCTTTATACAAGCATAAAAATATCTCCTAAACTAATGAAACTAAATGCTGCTTCTGGCTGAGCATTTAACTGATAATCAGGTATAAACCATATACGTGACGCAAAAAGGGCTTTGCCATATCGGCAAAGCCCTTTGAAATACTATATTAAGTTTTAGACTTAGAGCATTAAATTCATGTTACTCTTCTGAGCTTCATCTTCCTGCTGCTTCTTCTGCATCTGCATACGATAAGCATCAAGCGTCTGATTCTTCTTAAGCTCTGTGATTTCCTGTGCAACATCTGTATCAGCGATACTTGACTGTGCACTTAAAAGATTCTCTCTTGCAATGGAATTATAGCTTACATTGTGCTCCATTCCATTTGTAACTGCTCCAACTGAACCTCTCGCATTATTTACGCTTGCGATTGCTTCATCAATAGCATCAACATCATTAAAGTCGATGTTATTAAGTCCAAGAGACTCCATCTGTGATGAACTGAGGCGCTCACCAATTCCCTTCATCAGCTGAGAATTAACATTTGCAATGTCTCCTCTGTCTGAATCACTGAGTGTGCCATTCTTTGAATAAATAGCATTCTGCCTCATGTCCTGCAGGTAATCCGTAACTCCGTCAAGCACTCCATCAGAGATGTTCAGCTTGTCGATTACCTCCCTGCCGTTCCTCTCATTAACCTTTGCAGTTCTCTGCTGAGTTTCCATCTTTTCATTGATAGCAAGCTCTGCAGCGCCATCTGCAGCAGTAGGCAACTTATTGCCACTGGCAATCTTGCCATAAGAGGAATAGTTACTGTAGCTGTTGTTACTAATTCCTAAACTCATAGCGCTCCTTTCTTCCTCCTTGAGAAAAGGATAAATCCGTTCTTGCGCCTGTAATTAGAATGGGTCCCCACCCTCGCCAATTACATGGATAGATTTTTGTCCCGAAAATCTATCTTTGGATCCTTCCTAATGCTTCTGCCCTCAGGGCAGAATTTCCTATAGTTAATAATACAATAACATCTATTATTTCTTTTGTAAACAATAGTTTACTTGTGATTATTTACGAATTTACCCAATTGCTTTTATGGACATTTCCTCAAACTGGCGTGAGAAAAGCTGATAATAGTAGCCCTTACGATTAGCCATAAGCTCTTTATGTCTGCCTCTTTCTATTATCTTTCCATCCTTTACAACAAGGATCACATCAGCATCTACTACTGTAGAAAGTCTGTGTGCAATCATAAATGATGTTCTTCCTTTTATAACTACAGAGATTGCATCCTGAATCGCCTTCTCAGTAACTGTATCAATAGATGAAGTTGCTTCGTCAAGAACAAGAATTCTAGGATCAGCAAGTATAGCTCTTGCAAATGAAAGGAGCTGCTTTTCTCCAGTTGAAAGCATATCTCCGCCTTCACCTACATCACTGTCAAGGCCGCCATCCATCTTCTTTACTATCTTATCTGCTGATACGAGTTCAAGCGCTTTCCAGATTTCTTCATCAGTTGCGTTAGGATTTCCATACTTTAAGTTCTCTCTGACACTTCCCGAGAAAAGATGAGGTGTCTGAAGAACATATCCTATATTGCTGTGAAGCCAGAGCTGTGAGCGCTCTCTCGCATCCTTTCCATCGATAAGAACCTGCCCCTTTGTAGGCTCAAAGAATCTGCATACCAGGTTAACCAGTGTCGACTTACCAGCACCAGTCTCTCCTACAATCGCCACATTCGTGCCCCGGGGAACCTTTAGATTAAAGTTCTCAAGAACATATTCTGTTCCATCAGGATAATGGAAGGATACGTCCTTAAATTCTACGTCTCCGTAAAGCTCTTCCCAGTTTTCCTTCTTGGGATTAAAGGTATCTCCGTACTTCTCGATTACTTCCTTGGAGTCAGCAACATCAGACTCAGTATTTAACAGTCTTGTAAGTCTCTCAACATTTACCTGAACTGCAATGAGGTCAGAAATCGTAACGATGATATTCTGGATAGGCTCCAAAATACCAAGGGCATAGGATAAGAATACTGAAAGTGTTCCTATCTCCATAACGCCTTCCATGGTTATTATTCCACCTCTCCACAGAGCAAGTGCCAGTGCGCAGGATGAAAGCATGGTAACTGAAGCGGTAAACAGCGCAGAATAATGAGTTGCATGAACTGCATTTTTCCTGTAACTTTCAGTATCCGTAGTGAAGTCATTCTGAATCTTGTCCTCAACTACAAGAGTTTTGATTGCTTTTGCTCCGGTTATTCCTTCATTGAAGTTACCGGTTATCGTTGAGTTGAGCTCTCTTATATGTCTGTTTAAAACAATAAGGTGCTTTTGGAAATAGATAACAAGCACTACTGCAATCGGAACAAGTGCCAGTATATACAGCGCAAGTCTTGCATTAATTGACAGCATTACAATAAGTACAAAAAGTATGTAGCTGCCATTCCAAACTATATCCATCATTCTCCAGGCAACCATCATTCCGATTTTTCCTGTATCACTCATAACTCTGGCGTGGATGTAGCCAACATTGTTCTGATTGAAATAGGAAAAAGACAGCTCCTGAAGGTGATTAAATGCAGCATCTCTAAGGTCTTTATCTACAGACATTTCAATAACGCCGCACATATAGGCACTGGTAAAGTCCATAGCCAGCTTTATAACAAGAACTGCCGCATAGGTAAATGCAAAAATCGCAATCCCATCCAATGTTCCCTTAGCTATGAAGTTATTAATTGCATATCTGTTAAACAGCGGTATTGTTGAATCAACCATACTTACCATAGATCCCAAAAAGATCATCAATGCCATCTTGGGAAGATATGGCTTCAAGTAAGGCATCAGTCTTGGTATTCCCATAAAAGGAAGTGTGGTGATAGTTTTTTCAGTGTTGTACTCAGGCATTTACAGCACCTCCTCCCTGTATCTGAATGTCATAAATCTTGCGGTACAAGCCGTTTTTATCAAGGAGCTGCTCGTGAGTTCCCTCTTCTACAAGCTCACCATGATTAAGAACTATTATGTGATCCGCATGCATAAGCGTAGTAATTCTATGAGAAATAAGTATAGTTGTTGCTCCTGTATTATTCTCATCAAGCGCTGCTCTTATCTTCGCATCAGTCTCTGTATCAACTGCTGATAAGGAATCATCGAATATCATGATGGCAGGCTTTGTAATAAGCATCTGCGCAATAGCGGTCCTCTGCTTCTGACCACCTGATAAGGTTACTCCTCTCTCACCTACAAAGGTTTCATAACCAGCATCAAAGTTTCGTATTGTTTCATCCAATGAAGCAAGCTTCGCCGCTCTCCTGATATCTTTAATATCAGCAGCCTTCTGTGTGATACCAATATTCTCCTTGAGTGTTCTGGAAAACAGGAATGGTTCCTGCAATACAAGGCCGATATTTTTTCTAAGATAATGCATCTTAATATTTCTGATATCAGTTCCGCCTATGGTTATCTCACCATTGCCATCCGGAAGGTCGTAAAGTCTATCCAGAAGGTACATAAGCGTAGATTTACCAGAGCCGGTTCCACCAAGGACGCCCACAGTATGTCCTGCTTTTACTGTAAAGCTGACATTCTTAAGTATTTCAGCTGAGCCATTATCATAGGTGAAGCTGACATTCTTAAACTCAATATCTCCATCAAGCGGAGGAGTTACAGAGTCTGGTCTGTCCTCTTCAATATCTGCATTCATGATATCCCTAAGTCTGTCCACAGAAACGCCCGCTTTACTCATCTCAGAAATAACACGGCCAAGCATTCTTACGGGCCATGAGATCATGGCATTATAAGCAACAAAGGCGATAAGCTCACCCACGGTGATCTTACCTTTTACGCAAAATACTGATCCAAGCACAAGCACTGTCATTCCCTGGAAACCGGAAATCATATCATTTGAAGTCCAGAATGCTGAAAGAAGCTTCATGAGGTCAATCCAGAATTTGGTATACTCCTTATTCTTTGCCTCAAAACGCTCTCTCTCATACATCTCTCTTCCAAAAGCTCTTACAACACGAACCCCTGTAAGGTTCTCCTGAGCTATGGCAGAAAGCTTTCCCTCTTCCTCATCAGCTTTTCTGAAGGCACTTCCTATTTTGTTATGGAAAAACAGCGAATATAAAACAATTACAGGAATGAATGCAGCAGAAACAAGAGTCAGACGCAGGTGAATCTGAAACATAAAAATAAGGCCCAGAGTTATCATGATTCCTATTCTGAACAATGATGTAAGCTGCTCTGAAAGGAACATTTTAATAGTCTCAACGTCGGATGTACATCTCTGGATGATGTCTCCTGTATGATTCTGACCATGCCATGAAAAAGGCAAATGACTTATATGCTCAAAGAGAATATCTCTCATTCTCTTTATAAGCTTTTCAGCAGCCATCGAATTAAGAAGCTTATTCAGATAACGCAGAACCGCACATATAACGGCAATGGTAATTACAATTAATGCTATTACATAAAGATGTGTTCTAAGATATTCCCTTCCACCTGAAAGGCTTATTATAAGCTTCATGTAGAAAGGCATTGTTGAATTTGAATCTCCTATAAGATAGTCAACTGTATATTGAATGATCTTCGGATTTACCATATCCAGAAAGGCAACCATCATTGCAAGGACAACGCCTGACAAAAACAGCCCAATGCTGCCTTTAAGGAAATATAATACCAGTCCCCCTCTCGTAGGAAACTTTTTATTTTCGTACATATTTAATTAACCCCGTTCTTTCAAGTAAAAATTTTTAGTATTAGTAGAATTCAACTTTAATCATACCCTTTTTAAAAGGTACTCTAATCCTGAAGCAATCATGCTTCCATGTTTCTTTTAATCTCTCATCTGTAATCTGGCACCTTTCTATAGATATCTCTTCTGGCTTTTTGTAATAGGAAACTAATTTGATTTCTCCCAGCGCTCCAACAGCTATTATGATGTTACCATCTTTTTCACCTTTTACAACAGGTTCTTCGTATGTCATGAACCCAAGAACACCATCTAAGATGCCATCATATGAATCGTCCATAAATACCTTTTCGCCTCTAAGGCTCACTGTCCTCACATAACTGAAGATATTCTTAGAACCGAATGCAGGCGCAATATCCATGCTGAGCTTATGCTCCGCCTGGTTGTAAACTACATCCTTGGCAGCATATTTTTCACCAGGAAGCTCTGTGACTGTCTCATGTCCGTCATAAAAGGTCGGAAGATTATGATAAACAGATTGCATGGTCCATATCTCATATCTTCTGTCAGAAAAGGTTCTGGATGTATATGTCTCAACACCAAGGTCGATCAAAAACGGCTTGCCAAATTTATACAGGGTAATCGAGCCAACATCATTATGGTTGTGACTATCTGCATTATTTCCAGCCTTTGCCGCAAGCACAAACTTATCGTTTCTGGTTATCATCAGTCCTGCGCTCTCAAAGAAAACATCATTTTCCTCTAAGCCACTACCCTGTCTGAAGCGCATGATTTCCTCATGGCACATTACCTGAAGAAGCTTATACCACAGATTATGTTCCTTATTAAGAAGCCTTACATCCCAGTCGCCAACTCTGTAGTCGTCAGCAGCAAGCGCACAAAGTGCCATATCTCCACATGCTTTTCCAAAAAGGAATTCCCTTGCAGTTCTGTTTCCAGCCTTAGCAGGACAATCCGCATAGTTAATATAGTAGCCGTCATCTACATATATCTTTCTTATATAGCTTGCTATGTTTTTGATCTTGGACTGTTCAAATACCTCTGCAAAAGCATTCTCACTCACATCATTAATGATGTCTAAAATCCCATAGAGGCAAAGGCCCGCATGAGAATAATACAGAGCACCTTCATCGCAGCAGCCATCATCTCCATAAGAATCGATGAAGTAATCCGCTGACTTTACTGCCTTTTCAAAAACAGTCTTTACCTGCTCTTTGGAAACAGTCCCTTCTCCTCTTGTAAACACAGATAAAAGGATATTCTGCGTGATCCAGGGCGTCCAGTTTATTGCCTTCTCATTTTCGTCATACATCCACCAGTAATGCTTACTAATATATGGCAAAATAAGTCTTTCCATTATCCTGCCATTTACATATTCATTTATTATTGGATTGATGCTTACAAGCACAGGCCTAAGAAGGTATTCACATACTCCGATAACTGCCCCTGTTTCAGCTGCAAAAAGATCAATCACAGGCTCTGACGTATCTGGAACATTTGTAGGTTTTTCATCCCTTATGTGTGAATTATGGGCAGGATGGCACCAGCTACTCTCCTCTAAAATAAGGTACATTCCATTTAAAATATCATCCAGGTAATTCCCTTCATTTTGCACACATTCTGCAAGAACAAGCGCTGAAAGTTTAACTCTTCTAGAAAAGCTTTTATCCTCAAAGCTTATTCTGTCACCGTCTTTATAAAATCTTCTATAATCCTCAAGAAGGATAACAGACCACTCTTTTTCTTTCTGCTTTTCTCCCTCCTGAATAATCGCCTTTTTCAGATCCTCTGAGAGTCCTCCCCAGAAATTCCTGTCATCAATTCTTGGAAGTGTCATTTCCCATTTCAAGCAATCCAAAACTTCTGTATTCATATATTCGAAAATCATCGTACTTCCCTCCGAAATAGTTTTTTATAATGATTCTGCTTTTCTATGCCTCTCTTTTATCTATTCCATAAATGACCATGGGTGTTACTCTTTCCCCCAGTGCGCTTATCGCAGCACTAAGGCTTTCATTTGGTCCTAGAGATGAAAAGCTTCCATTGTTGTCCCTATGATAAACATTATGAACAAAGTATTTCTCATTATTCTTTGAAACATTCACAGTATGAAGCTGTTTGGTAATATCAGCCTTGTCCCAATAAAAAGTAACAAGGAAGGTCTCATGCGCACTTCCAAATGCATTTATCTTTTCTTTTTTTCTAGTGGTAAGCCTTTTAACCAGATATCCTTTCTCTTTCAGGTATTTCGCAGGATAAGCTGGTGCTATACCAAATCCGCCTTTTAATGCATTCCCTTTTTTCTCAAACTGGCGTATAAGGTCGGTTATTCCAGTCCCAATATCACCCATGGAAATAAGTGCGTTATAGGTTGCTATAATCTCGCAGCCTGAATATGCCATATTTGATTTTTTGTGAGATCCGAACTTAACCTTATCCCACAAATTCTGATTTTCTATATATTCTCTAGCCTTAAAGAACGCATTGTCAGCCTTCTCCAGCAGCTGCGTATTCTCGTTGAAATGGCTTAGCCTTGTTGCCTTTTTTATATGCCCGGAAAAAACAGCCATTAATGAGAACGCACCCACTACTATTCTATTTGGTATAAATGATGGAATTATCCCATTAATAAAATTAAGTCTTGTACACATTTTTATGTTTTTCGCTTTTATGTTGTTAATTTTGCCTATTTACAGTTTAACATTTTTATATAATATAGTAATAGTGAATTAAAAATAAATTTAGAGGGAAATATGAACATCACAGAATTAATTGCGGGCACAGAAATTACCGTAAGCATACTTATCGACAACATGCCTGTACAAATCAAAACTAAAGCTATATCAGTAATGGATGGTGCTCTTTTGGTCGGTCCACTCAAGTATCATGGGATTCCAATCCCTGCTGCCACTCAGGCAACAGCAGATGCTATTATCCAGCCGGTAGGCGAGAAGCACAGTTTTCATATCGAATCTGTTGTTCCTTACGAAAACTGGAACGATACCTACTATCTTTTAAAGGGAACTGAGATCATCACAGAAATTGAGAATCAGAGAAAAGCCGAAAGATATGTAATCAATGTTCTTGGCAAAGCAGTAATAAACCACAACACTACCGTCAGCGCAATAATTTACGACATCTCTATAAGAGGCCTTTCTTTACTACTTGGAAAAAACGCAACAGCAAAGCCCGGGGACATCGTAAGACTTACATTCAAACCCGCTGGTTGCTCCAAAGCATTTGAAATTACTCTCACCGTAATCAGAAACTTCAAGATAGGTACTTATGATGCCGTAGGATGTAAAATGCGCGGAATAGACAGTAGCCTTATGAGCTACATCATCAGCGTAAAAAAACAGAAGGATGAAGTCAAAAAGGCCAAGTCTCAGTCAAGAATACTAATTCACGATGAATCAGTTGACGCAGATGAAGAATAAATTATGATACAGTTAAAGCCATCGGATTTTCCGATGGCTTTATTATTAAAAACAATTATACAGCTGCTGGCACTGCATCATCCATAAGTTCAGCAGATACTGACTCTCCATTCTCGCCAATAGGGAGCTCATCTGTTTTACGAGGTGCACGAACACCGAAGCTTCCTTCGTAACGCTGTTCCTTGAGAATCTTACGGATAGCAGCAAGATCCTTGCTCATATCCTCACGTCTTTTGCAAACTACAGTAGGAACACTTCCGTTTCCCATCTCCACGATATAGCCAGCTTCAGCTAAAATCTTCTGAATCTTAAGCTTATCTGTGGTACGAATCTCTGCAGGTGCTTTATCTTCTCTCCCCACTACAAACCTCCTATTAGTTGTCATTAGCAGTATTTGTGTTTAAAACTTCTTCTACCACAAAATATAGCACAATAGGATGTTTTTTGCAAGCCAGCAGGTCCATTATTCGAAGCTGTCTACCTGTCCCATAAACACAGGAATTTCATTGTCATTATCAAAAATGATATACACAAACGGTCTATCTAAAATGATCTCCTTTGGCTCTTCAAAGCTTGGCGGAGCTGCATCAAGCGTAACCATTCCTGTGGCAGCTGCTGCCCTTGTACCCTCTCTGTCCAGCTCAATATGTGTCTTGTGAACAATTTTGCTTATATACTGTCCAATATTTTCCTTGAACATCCCAGTGAAATCGGCACTTGATGAATCAAAGGCATTTACAACACCAAGTCCCTTTAGCATCTCACAAAGGTCCATGTTGTAATCAAATTCAAACTCAGGAATGCCAAAAATCACCTCTGTAAATTCTCTGTCATCATAAGCCTTCATCAAAGTTTTTCCATCCAGACCTGAAATAAACTTATCAGGAGCCTCTCCTTCCTTAGGAAGTAATGCAATAAATGAATACTTTCCACCTGCATAAGAGTATGTAAAGCCCTCTGCGTCATTTACAGTAATGTATTGCCCCGAATCACCATTTAGCATGGTGACTTTCTGAATCTGGCCATCCACAGTATTAAAATCATAGTCCTCTTTTATCTGATAATCCTCAAATGGTGAATCCCACTCTCCATTAAAACAAAGAGCATCTACAAGAACCATGGATGCACTCTTATCAAGACTGTCGATGAGCTTTTTTATCTGCCCGTTAGTATTCTTATCAACAAAGCTATTTATGTCCGTTACTGTATCAGGTCCAAAGTCCTCTCCATGAATTTCAGCTTTGTAAAGCTCACTCATCTTAACTACATAATCATCGTTAAGTTTATCTATGCCATTTGCCCAAATACCATTAGCATAGGTAAGCTGCTGCCCATCATTGTCATCTGTCGCAAGGAGCGTTGTCATGTCCCTATCCAGAGTCTCCTGATCCACATTAAGAGCTTTAAGGAGCTGATCCTTAGTTTCTCCATTAGCTCCATTGGTAGCCATTCCCATTGCCATCATTACAGATAAAGGAGAAACAAGCTTATTCTCGCCCTCTCCTGCCTTAAGCATTTTTATCGCAAGATCTGCTGCCACAGAGCAGTCTATTATCTTCTCTGTATTATCAGTTATCTCAATATCATTTACATCCTCTGTAGCTTCAAATGTCTCTGAATCTGCCCCATTTTCTCCAGTAATGTCTATTTTATTCAGTTCATTCACAGATACATCAGATTCGATATTCATAGCATTCACATATTCATCTGATTCGGCATTATTTCCACATCCAATAATTCCAGCCATTGCCATAACCCCCATAGCGACTTTTAAATGCTTTCCGAAACTTTTAGTTTTCATCGTTTCACTCCTGTACTGGCTTTGTTTCAGAGCCTGTTCGTATATCCGATAATTTTTATTTATAGTTAACAAAGGCCCCCGTAAATGTTTATAAACATAGAACTTTTCTTTTATAAAACCGCCATATTTTAGAAACAAATATATCTTAACATAAACCTATCAGAGATGAAGAACATCTTCTGAACCCCAAAAAACTTTTTTCATACAATATGGCTGTACGACTCCCCATCGTACAGCCACCTCCCAAAAATCCTCCGCCGACATGGCGGTTTTTATTTGTTCTTTTTTCTTATCTCTATTTCTTCTTGGTATAAGCCTTTACAAAGAAATCTTTATCGCGCTGCCTTATAAAATACTCTCCGCTCTCATCCTGAAGATAGCAATGCATGCTACAGGTATTAAGAGTATGTATTGCCCCAAGATTATGCTGCCATTCGTCATAATTAGTCTTATCTGTATAATCCATCGCCTTTTCGAACACAAGCTTTTCTTCATTTTGAGGAGTTACAACTATCAGTAGTTCATCACCCTTATTCATTTCCAGCGCCTGATCAAACTCAAAGGTATGGTATCCACCTGTAATCGCATGGAAATCCTGTGAAATCAGGGGCTCTCCAAGCTTCTTTATATCAAAATAATCTATTTTTTCGTTTTCATTTCCTTCTTCTACATATTCACCTGGCTCTATATCATTGATATTGTAAACGTCAATTTTATAATCCATATCTACTGCCATGGAAAACAAGCCAACCGCACATAGTTCTTCCTTATCCCTGACTGTAATATCTATACAATAGCTTTTCTTATTGTCATCCAGCATATAAACACAATTGTCCCTATCTACAATTGCATCCCTTACATGAGTAAGAAAGCCTGCATATTGATAGTTGCCATCGTACCATCTGCTATCCCCTGGGATTACACTGTCGTAAGCAACGACATTATTATTTGAAAGAACCGTATCAGCATAGGAAATATAGAAGTATCCTTCGGATCCATAACCAGTTCCCCAACTGTTTTTACAGATAAATGCCCCTTTTTCATCCGGTCTTGTTATGAAATTGGACTCATCATAATTATCATCCCATCCGATTATCAGTATTTCGTGGTCAGCTACGTTTCCCTCATCATATTTCTTATAATCATATAATGTAGTTTTTCTCTGAGCCCAGAAGCCGTCATCTGCGCATACGCTACCTGTGACGCTTCCATGCTCCATTATCATAAGCTTAATAAGGTCTCTGTTCTTTTTCGTGGCAGGTATTTCATATACTCCCTGTACATGGCAAATACTTTCATAGGCATCAGAAGGCTTATCATCATTATCCGAATATATAGCTGACTGACCTTTTATTGAGTTAAAAGAGTCCTTATCCACGTCGTAAACAGGTCCTTTCCATGCTGTATAAAGCGACAAACAATAGTTTGTCACTCCTCCAACAGAAATATAGCTGGTATCATATTCATCTATCCACGCATCGCTTTCTTTGGAAAAATCAAACTCTCTATAGTCATCATCAATGCCGCCATTATAAGAGCCTGCCGCCCTGTGCATGTTATAATAGGCTCCATGCTTTTCTGAAAGATTAAGCGTATCTACATCAAACTGGTCGCTGTAATGTATAAGAAGATCAGATTCTATTGCCCCAAGTGCCGAATAATTCCAGCAAAGAGCTGTGTGTCCCTGGTTTCTTACAGGAGTTATATAATCTTTTCCATCAACCAGATCAGAAATATGAACTGATGGTATGTTTTCTTTAATCGTATTAGCCGGATAATCTGCTTCATTTCCATTTGCCAAAGCTAATAAATCACTACCATTATCATCTATTACTATTGCTTCAGGAACCTCCTGCTCCTTAATGCTGCTTTCTTTAATCTGTACAGGTTCCTCTTTTTCTTCTTCCTGATTTGCAGATTCATTTGCAGACTCATCCTGTGTACTCTCCATCTGGCTTGCGATATCAGAAAGCTTTACGCTCTGACCACCAGAAGCTTCGCTGGTGCTTTTCCCTGCATCATTCATACCACAGGAAACTATCAGCGCTGCTCCGCATATAAGAGATGCTAATTCAATTGTCTTAAACAAGTTTTTATGCATCATCTGCTAATCCAATCAGTAATATTGTAGGAAACGAAACTCCATTAATTATATCATAAAATGGTCGCCGGATTGCCGACGACCATTTCAAAAGCTATATACCCCAAATTATTGTTACTTAAGTTTGAACTTTCCAACGATATTGTTGAGTGAGTTTGCAATCTCTTCCTGTCTGCTTGACATATCTCCAACATTTCCAACTACTTCTGCAGCTGTATTGATGGAATCTGTAATATCGGAGCTTCGTGTTGCAGTTTCCTGAGTAGACTCAGCAATATTCTGGATAGCATTGTTAACTTCATCCATTGAGCTTCTGATGTTCTCAACCATGGTTGCAATCTGATCAGACTGCGAACCAAATTTCTGAGCATCATCTCCGTACTGTCTGGCTACATGTACGAAGTTCTCATAGTCAGGAGCAGCTGTATCATTAACAAATCCAAGGAGTTCCTGTGAGCTCTCTGTCAATGTCTTAAATGCATCCTGTACGCCATCAATTGTTGTCTGGATCTGCTGAACAGCTTCACCTGTATCACTGGCAAGCTTATTGATCTCTGAAGCAACTACTGCAAAGCCTTTACCATGCTCTCCAGCTCTTGCAGCCTCAATAGAAGCATTAAGTGAAAGGAGGTTGATTTGGTCTGCAATCTCAGCAATAGACTGAGCCATGTTACTGATTTCTTCAACAATCTTTGCCTTCTCAGAAGCTTCAGCAAGCTCTCTGCTTCTCTCCTGCGCAATGTTAATTGCATTATCATAAGCCTTCTGGCTGTTCTGCTCAACCTTAGTAGCTCTTTGAAGAATTTCTCTTGTAGCTGCCATGCTTTCCTCGGTTACATCAGCAAGTGTCTGAACTGATGTATTAACCTCTTCAACTGAAGCACTAACTTCCTGAGTTGCTGCTCCAGAGGACATCATAGCATCATTAACACCGGACATATTGTTCTGAATCTTTTCAAACTGGCTTGTAAGCTCACTAGCCATTGATGAAAGTGAAGTACTCGCATCACTGATCTGAGCAGATTCATCTGAAATCTGAGTAATAACGCTTCTATTACTCTCAAACATATCGTTAAGTGAATCACTCATCTGTCCAAGCTCATCACTTGATTTTGTAAGGAGCTTTGATACAGTGAAATCGCCAGTTGAAAGTGATTTTGCAAAGGTCTTAACATTTGAAAGATTTCTAGCGATTGATCTAACAAGAAGGACAATTACTAATGAGCAAACTACAAGTGCTACAAGAAGGATTCCTACCATTACGTTTGTAAGAAGATTAACCTTGCGCTCAAGTTCGCTTCTCTCCATACGGATAAAGAGCTTCCAGTTAACTTCCGGAACTGTTCCGTATGTTAAAATGATGGATTTTTTGCCTTCTGTAAACTCTCCGGTTCCACTTTCAGCTGCAAGTGATTCCTGCGCTGCTGCAGCTAAAGATGTATTCTCATCATCAAGAATGCTTACGCCATCCTGAACCTTCTGATCATCCTGAGTATAAAGATATACACCTGTAGATGTTGTAAGAATAGCTGTGCCTGTCTGTCCTACCTGAATAGAGGCTGCTATATCAGAAATTGTATCAAGCACCAGATCTACAGTTACACATCCAATAAACTCATTTGCACTATTATAGATAGGTGATGAGCATGTGGACATGATTGTACCTGATGTAGGATCATAATAAGGATCAGTGATCTCAGCTGTTCCCTTAGCCATAGCCTTTGCGTTTGTATAATACTCCTGAACAAAGTAATCATACTCAGCATTACTATAATCCCATGTCTCAACTATATTTGATCCATCCTTATACCAATATGGCCCCTGATATTCTTCTGCACTATCATATACATAAGGCTCAAACCATATTCCACAACCGGAAATCTGATCATTATCAAGCTGAGCGTTAGAGAATATCTCTTTATAATCCTCCATGGTGGAAGTTTTATATGTACCACCAACAGTCTCTGATAAAGTCAGTGCTGTAGTACGGATCTGTGCAAGATAACCATTAACCTTATTTACATTGCTGGTAGTAATGGCATCATTTCTCTCCTGAGTAAGTTCTTCAATAAGTTCTCTGCTGCTTGTTACGCTTACAAGGTTCATAAGAACCATTGCAAATGCAACTATAGGAAGTATTCCTATCAGCATTTTACCCATGATACTTAGTTTTCTCCACATAATAAAGCCCTCTCATAAGAATTAAACGCAGTTTTTACAAAATAGTATCTACTAAAATCTTATCATAAAAGGGTGTCTTAATTTATCAAATATTCGCTTATTTTTCTTAAATTTATCATAAAGAAAAAAGCCTATTTTCGGGCATTTTGTTTATATTTTTTTTATATTTATTCACGTTGACGTTTACTTTCAGGCTTTAACGTGATATAGTGGAAATCGTAGTATTTTTTAGGAGGATCAGGTTATGTCATTTCAGTATATTCAACAGCTCCCCTCTCCAGACGAGATCAGGGCAGAATTTCCATTGAAAAAAGAGCTGGCAAAGCTTAAGAAACAGCGCGATAGCGAGATTGCAGATGTACTTACAGGTAAAAGCAACAAGTTTCTTGTTATAGTTGGCCCCTGCTCAGCAGATAACGAGGATGCTGTTTGCGACTATGTATCCAGACTTGCTAAGGTTAACGACAAGGTATCTGAAAAACTTATTCTGGTGCCTCGCATCTACACTAACAAGCCTCGTACCACAGGAGAAGGCTACAAGGGAATCACATCTCAGCCAGATCCTGAAGGCAAAACAGATTTCCGCGCAGGTCTTGAAGCTATGAGACACATGCAGATTCGTGCTATCGAGGAATCAGGTCTTACTGCAGCAGATGAGATGCTCTATCCCGAGAACTGGGGATATATAGCTGATATTCTTTCATATGTGGCTATTGGTGCTCGTTCTGTAGAGGATCAGGAGCATAGAATGGTTGCCAGTGGATTCGATGTTCCAGCCGGAATGAAGAACCCCACCAGCGGCACCTTAAGCGTAATGCTTAACTCTGTATATGCTTCTCAGCTTCCTCACTCATTCGTTTACAGAGGCTATGAGGTAAAAACAAATGGTAACCCTCTTGCGCACTGCGTTCTTAGAGGTTCAAGCAACAAACATGGTCAGTCACAGCCCAATTACCATTATGAGGATCTTAATCTCCTCTCTGAGCTTTATGCTGAGCGTGATATCAAAAACCCTGCTGCTATTATCGATGCTAATCATAATAACTCAGGCAAGAAGTTCCGCGAGCAGATTCGTATCGTTAAGGAAGTTCTTCACTCAAGAAGTCATAATAAGAACATTGGCGAGCTAGTAAAGGGTGTTATGATTGAAAGCTATATCGAAGAAGGCTGCCAGAAAATCGGCGAAGGAATCTATGGTAAGTCAATCACAGATCCCTGCCTTGGATGGGAAGATACTGAACGTCTTATCCTCGATATCGCTAATCTTGTTTAATCACTGCAGATAAAATGAAGGACTATTTAATCGGATAATGTTCCGAATAAATAGTCCTTTTTAATTACTTTATTTCATATTGATTTTGCAGGAAGTGTCTTTCTAATTTATACACTGTGAGTCTGATTATAAACGTTTCTGATATAATCCTTGTTTTCCTTTGCATATCTACCAGTTGAAAGGCTGCTCACATGTCCCATCATCTGCTGTACAGCATCAAGGTCAGCTCCTCTTTCTATGAGATGTGCTGCAAAGCTGTGACGCAAAATTTCAGGAGTGATTTTTGACTGTATTCCAGCCCTCTTTGCGTACTCCTTAACCATCTTCCATACGCCCTGTCTGCTCATGCTCTCGCCCTGATAATTTACGAATAAAAG
>JAEEGL013099296.1_pt1 | contig 16647 bp, 15 predicted proteins | sample 9134231 | NCBI WGS metagenome assembly JAEEGL01 (sample SAMN16246548, study PRJNA631951) | gut metagenome | biome: gut microbiome; feature: rumen; material: fiber-attached | host: Bos | place: Iran: Karaj | collected 2018-10 | reverse complement strand
GATAATAAAGAAGAGGAAAATAACCAGGATGATTTTTCTAAAATTGAAAAGGATAATAACGAAGAGGAAAATAACCAGGATGATTTTTCTAAAATTGAAAAGGATAATAACGAAGAGGAAAATAACCAAAATGATTATTCTAAAATAAGTTAATAATATTAAAACAATAATGTTATATTTAATCCTTTTTTATTATTAAAAAACTAAATTTTTTTTAGTGATTTTGAATTAGAAACTTGAAAAAACATTTATTTAAATATTTTTCTTTTAAATATAAATATTTTTTTTTAACTAAGAAAAGAATTAATAATAATGATTCATAAATTAAAATATGATATTAAAAATATAAATTAAGTAGTATTTATATAATAATAAAATGTATTATTTTATATTTTCCTATTTCTAATTAAATAATTGATTCCATTTACATAAATTTCACAATCTTCTTCATTTTTAGTAATAATATCATAACTTAATTTAGTAAAATTTTTTTCATGAATTAATTGAATAGTAAAGGTTTTATTATTTTTTCTAAAACAAGTAGTTAAATTAGAAGCAAAAAAATTAAAATAAATTTTTTCATTTTCTAATTGTTTTAAAAATATATTACAATCATTTTTTAAATTAGGAGTAATATACATTAAATATAATTTATCTTTTAAACAAATAATTTTTGGTATTGAAATATTACAAATTAACTCTGTTTCATAATCTAATTCAGGTAAAGTTTGAACATCATTATCAAAATCAAACAAAATTTTATTTTGCTTTTCTTCATTATTATTACTATTATTAACATTATAATTATTATCATTTTCATTATTAATAATATTATTAACATTATTATCATTGTTATTTGAATTATAATCTGATGATATTTTTCTTAATGAAAATAATTTTCCTTGTTTATGATTTGGAATAAATTCATTAATTAATTCTTTTATACTTTTATTATTATTTTCTAACGAAAATAAAACTTTAATATATTCAACAATCATTCTTTTATTTTCATTTTCATAATTTTTATTAATAACATCTTTACTAATATTATTAGAATTTTCACTGAAATTTTCTTCTTCTTCTTCTTCTTCTTCTTCCTCTTCTTCATTATTATTTTCTTCATTTTCTTCTTCATTATTTTCTTCTTCTTCTTCTTCAGAATTATTGTTTTTTTCATTTTCTGAATTATTATTTTCATTTGAAGAAAAATCATTTTGTTCATTTGAATTAATATCAAATGTTGGACTTTTATTTGAATTTAAATTAAAGGAATTTAAACCTTTCATTTTAGGTGAATTTTTTTTTCCTTCCAATGTTATTGGAGATATATTTATTTCCTCTTTTTTTTTCATATTTTGTAATCTATTTTCTATTTTATTTTTATCAAAAGTATACTTTGATGCTTCAAAAGGAGAATTTTGATTTGAATTTGAATTCATAAAAAAAGGTGTTGATGTTATATTTTGATTATACATTTTATTTAAATTTCATTAAAAAATTTTTAATTAATTATTTAATTATAAATATAAAATTAATGCAACCAAATTTTTAATTAAAAATAAATTTGGATTATTTATTTTTTTTCTTTTTTTTTATTATCAAATAATTTTCTTACTTCATAAAAACAAATTTTATCAAAAATAATATAAAAAATGTAATTATATTATATATAATTTTAGGATTGATTAGAATTAAATTTAACTGAAGGAATATCAATTTTAGGAATATTTTTATAATTATTATTTTTCTTATTATCTTCAATATAATTATTTTCTATAATTTTATTTTCATTATGATTTACATTAATATTTAGATTAATATTCATATTAACATTTAAATTTTTAGTATTTGAATCAATATTTTTATCATCATTAATTTCTTTATTTTCTAAATTTTTTTTTTTTAAAATAAAATTATCTAAAATCATTAAATTTCCTTTATTTATTTTATAAAAATCTCTTTCATTAGAATCAAAAGACATTAATTCTTCTTTTTTAGTATTAGTAACAAAAGAATTAGTAAAATTATTTAAACTTTTAGTAATATCTTCATTTTTATCTTCTTCAATAATTTTACTTTCATTAATATATTTTTTATCATATTTTCCATTAACATAAATTTCTTTATATTTTTCTAATTTTTCTTTTATAATTTCTATTTCTTTTTTATCTTGTTCTTCTTGAAAAATCAAATCTTCTAATTCTTTTCTTAAATTTAATATTTTCATATTTAATTGTTGTTCAATATTATAAATTTCATTTTTTGAATTTAAATGAATATCTCTTTTTTCTTCTCTTATAAAATCAATTTTTTTATATTCCTGAATTTTTTCTTTTGTATATTTTATAAAATAATCTATTTTTAGTATTTCATTTTCTATTGTAAAATTTAAATTTTTTAATTGCGAAATTTCAAAAGATATATTTTTCATTACTAAATCATTATTTTCTTTTTTCATTAAATTTTCATTCTACAAAATAAAATAATATTTTTACTTTTTTAATTAAATCATTTCGATGTTGAGTTTGATTGTTTAAAGAATTAATTAAAGATTTTTTTAAACTTAATAAAGTTTCAATAATATAATTTGAATCATCACTTTCAGGAGAAATTGAAAAAAAATTAACTTGATGATATTTAATTAAATTTGAAAGAGATTCTAAAGATGATTTTTGATGATGAAACACATCTTCTCTTTTCACATCAATGAATATTGGAGATGATTGTGCTTTTGAAGGTTTTATACTCCCTCTAAATGTAAAAGCTTTTTTTCTCATTGTTATTTATTATTTTTATTTTAATATTTTATTATTTCAAAAAAAAAAAAATTCTACATTATCTAAGAATAAATTAAAACCATAATATTATAATAATATTTTCTCAACAAAAAATAAAGTTATAAAGTAATTTAAAAAATAAAGCAATCATCCCTATGATGTCTATAATGAGGAGGAGGAGGTCCTCTATGATAATGATGAGGAGGAGGACCATAGATTGGAGGAGGAGGTCTATGTAACATAGGAGGAGGAGGTCTATGATACATTGGAGGAGGAACATAAACAGGAGTAGGTTGTACTATCACCTGTGGTTGCATCACTACAGGAGGCTGTGTATATACTGTTTGTTGCATTGGCATTCCTGTATTAGTTATTGGAGTCGTGTATGCTGTTGGATTTGGATTTGATGTAAATCCAGTTCCGTAAACTGTGTTATACATTTTTTTGATTTTTTTTTGATTTTTTTTTTTATTATTTTTTTTATTTTTTTAATGTGCAATTTTTTAAATTAAAAAAATAGTTTGAATGAAAATTTTCGAATGTCTTGTTTGTAATTTTATTCAACAACTAAAATTAGTTCCTCAAGTTAAATGTGAAATTGTTTTTACTGTTTGTTTTTTTATTTTGTTTTTAACTTTATTGATTGCTTTGAAAAGTTATTTAGTTTCAGTTTATTTATTTAAAAATTTTTATAATCATATTGATTATACTGAATTTAATGAATTAAATTATATAGAGATAAATTTAGAAAATAGAGAATTACAATTACAAAATTTTTTTCAAGATATATCTTTAATTTCAGCTAAATTATTTCAAAATATTTGTTTTGAAGTGAATCAAAATAATAAAAATTTTTATTTATATATAGATTTAAATGATACAAATAATAAAATATTTGAAAATAAGAATAATATTTTAGACGATAAAAATTCAGGAAATAGAATATATTATTTTAATAAAACAAGTGAAAATAATAAAACAATAGAAATAACTTTGAGCTATTTAATAGATATATTATTTTATCCAATATATAATCAATCAAATATTTTTCATAATAATATATATAATAAATATAATTTAGAAAATAATATAATTTTTGCATTTTTTGATAATGAATTTATATATTATTATCCAGGAGATAATAATATAAAAAATTCATATAATTTTTCAGAAATAAAAAATTATATAAAAGAACAAATATATAAAAATATAAAAAATATTGCAAGTTTTACAGAAATATTTCCAAATAATATAAATGAGTTTAATAATATATTTTATCTTCCTGTTTTTAATGAATATGATGAAAATTTCCCTTTTTCTTATAATAATGATTCAAAACCAAATATAATTTCTTTTACTTTTGTTTTAAATGATACTTTCACAATAGATCATTTTTATGATAATATTTCTTATGTTGTTTTTCATATTGGAAAAACTTCTTTAACTGATATTATTTATTATGATGTTATGAAAAGAACATCAGGATTAACTATTCTAAAATCTGATTATTTATATCCTTATAAATTAAAAAATAAATTTTTTTGTCAATTAGTTCGAAATTTGGGTAATCAAAATATTTTATTTCAAAATCTTTCTTTAGAGAATTATAATAATTATTCATATGTTGATAATTGCTTTAATGAAAATAAAATTAATAAATCAAAATATTATAAAACATATAAAGATATAACATTTTTAGAAGAATTTTTTATAAATTTTAATTTATTTAATAGATTAAAAATAACAAATGAAACTTCTACTGATAATCATTTAGAAACAGATTTAACTAAAAAAATAAATGAAATAGAAGATAATATAATAAAAAAAAATATTACAAATTATAATCAAACAATAAATAAAATAATATCAATAAATAATAAAGATTACAAAGTGAAGAAATCATATTCTCCAAAAAATGCTTTAGCTTTATTAGAATATTATTATCCAATAACAACATTATCATTAAATTTCTTAATAAAAAACGAAGGATTTAGTAAATATATAATGGAAGATATAGAAATATCATTTTATTCTAAAATAATAAATATATTAATTCCTCATTTTTTAATAATAATAATATTTATCTTTGTAATATCAATAATATTATCAAAATTTTCAAAACAATTAAATAATCCAGTTCAAAAATTAAATGATCCAAGTTTTATTACAGGACAAATTAATGAAGAACAAAATTTAAAAAAATATTCTAAAAATAAAGAAACTAATATTGATGAATTTAAAGAATTAATTAGAATTATTAATGAAATGGTTAAAGGAGATATTGATTTAAAACAAGTTCATACTAAAAAAGAAGAAATTGGTTATAAATTAGATATGGAAAAATTTAATAAAGAATTTGAAAAAAATAAAATTTATAATATTATAGTTAAAAAAGATGAAATTGAAAATATTTTAGAAGAAGGAAATTTTTCAAGTGAAATTATTAAATATGATATTGAAAATATTAAAAAAGATAAATTTGTTAAAAAAAGTTTATTATTTAATAAAGCAACTGAAATAAAAGAAAATTTAGAAAATGAAAGTGATGAAGAAAAAAAGAAAAAAGTTAAAAATTTAAAACATGAAAAAAAAAAGAAAAAAAATATTTTAAATAGTGACAGAAATATTAAAAAAGAAAAAATAAATAAATTATTTAAAAATGATAATACTTTACAAAATAGAAATTCACTGATTTATTATTATTTTAAAAAAGAATATTTTCCTTCTTGGTATTCTCATCATCATTTTGAAGAAGAAAAAGAAGAAAAAAAAATAGATTTTAAAAAAGAAATTACAATGCAAAATCTTTTATTAGAAAAAAATGAAAATATAGATAATGATATTATACAAAATGATTTTTTTACTCAAGAAAAAAAAAATGATGATAAAAATATTAATAATGATTTTAATGAAAGTGAAGAAGAAGAAAAAGAAGTTTATGAAGAAATTGATACAAGTAAAAAAAATCTTCCTAATAATTTTTTCAATGAATAAATTTCATTATTCTTTAATTAAAAACATATAAATTTAATTAATTATTAAATTTTAAAAAGTCTTTTATAAAATTAATATAATAATAATTAATTAATTAATGATGTATTTTAAATAAATAATTAAAAGATAAATTTATTTATAATTATTTTTTATAAAAAATAATTAATATAATTATTAATTATATAAATCCAAATTTGTTTTTAAGTTCAATAAAGTAAAAAAATGCAAAAAACAGAAAAAAATATTTCAATTGAAGAAAATATAAAAAATAATTTCTTCAAAGAATCTTTAAATATTTCTTTGAAGAAAAAAGAAGAATTAAAGGAAAATAAAATAAAAAATTTTCAAAAAACATTTTATAAGAAATTAATTGCAATAAAAATAATAAAAGAGTCAATGGAAATTATTTCTATTCAAACAAGAAAAAATCCTTTAAAAATTTTATTAGATGCTGTTAATAATTCTATTATAAATAATAATATTAATAATACAATTCCAAATTTAAAAAAAATAAATTTAGGTATTTATTTTATTATTAAAGAAGCTAAAGAAGAAAGTTTCAAAAAACAAAAAAATATTTCTGAATGTTTAGCATATAAAATTATTAAATTATCAAAATTATGAAAACAATTTTATAATAATAAATTTTTTCTCTTATTTTAATTAAACCTTTAGTAATAATATAAAGTGGATTTACATATTAACATATTTTTTTATATATTAGATTATTAAAAAAATTAAATTTTATTTAAAAAAAATAAATAATTTAATTAATTTTTTTTTTATTTTATATTTAAATAAATAAAAAGGAAAAAAATTATTTTAAAAATAAATATTTTTTTATTTAAACATATAAGAATAATTTTTACCTAATGAAATAATTTTATATTATTTATAATAAACATCCTTTTCAATTTATAAATAATTTATTATTCAAATAATAAACATTTTTCCCTAAAAAAAGAAAACAAAAATGAATAATTTATACTACATTTAATCTTTTATTATTTTTCCTACTATCACTTTTAATATTATTTTTAGGTAAAACTAAAGGAATAATACTAATATTTTCTTCAAAATTACAGAAATTTTTTTTTTTATTTAAATTAATAACTTTAGGAAGTAATTCATACTTTTTTTTTGTAAAATCTCTAGTATAAGAATTTAAATATAATATTTTTGTACTATTTTTATTAGAAGGAGAAATATTATTTTTGATTGGAGATAAAGGAAGTGAATCTTCTTTTTTTAAAAAATGAGTTTTCATAATATTTCTACTTAAAGAATTAGATTTTAAATTTGAATAATTAAAATTATTATATTTTAAAGTTCTTGAAGATTTTATTTTATTTATTGAATTTTCTAATATATTTTCATTCGAATTTATTTCTGATAAAATTGGTTTATGCTTTAAATTTATATATGATTTTTTTTCTTGAATTTTTATAGGAGTATTATTTTGAACTTGAATTTTTAATTTATTTTTATTGTTTATTAATTCTGAATTGATTTTTGATTTTTTTTTTTTCTTTTTTGGAGTCATTAAATTTTTTTTTTGAATTGAAAGACTTTTTTTTGAAGTTTGATTACTTAAAACTAAATTTTTTATACTTATTCTTCTTATTGAATTTCTCTTTTCTTCTTTGATTTTATTTAATTCTTCCTTTGTTAAAATTTCAAAACATTTTTGTTTAATTTTATTAATTTCTAATCTTTTAATTCTATTATAATATAATATTTTCTCAATATAATCTTTTCCAATTTTAAAAATACTTATTTTTTTTTCTTTTTTAGAATAAAAAATATTTTTACAACTTCTAAAGAAAAATTGTTCTTTTTTTTCTTTTTTTCTGAAAAAATTTAAAAAAATAGAAGATAACATAATTAATTTAGCATTTTTAATATTATTTCTGATAGATAAAATTTCATTAAAAGTTTTTGGAATTTCATCATTAATATTTCTAGTAATCCAAGGATGTCTTATAGCTTTATCAGCAGAATATCTCCAAGAAGGATTAATTTCTAATAATTTTTTAATAAGAGAATTTCCCATAAAAGAAATATGATTACAAAATTTAAATTTCCAATTTTTTAATTTTTTCAAAAATTCATTTTTTAAATCTCCCTTATTATAAAAAGGATGTTGTCCATTATTTAAAAGCATAAATAAAATAATTCCAATAGACCAAATATCAACTGTTTGACTATAAGATTTTTTTTCTATTTGTTCAGGTGCCATATATAATAAAGTTCCACAATAATCTCCATATAATAAATTATTATTAAAATTTTGAGCTGATAAACCAAAATCAATTAATTTAATACTTGTTAAATCATTTTCTCTTGAAAACATTATATTTTCTGGTTTAATATCTCGATGACATATTTGTTTATTATGTAAATATTCAACAGCTGAAATTAATCTTTCTATTATAATTCTTGCTTCTTTTTCTTTTATATTTTTATTTTTTTTTATATATTGATTTAATGTTCCATATTTTATATATTCCATTGTTATATATAATTTTGATATTGTTTCTGTATAATCTAAATATTGAACTATATTCTCATGCTTTAATTGCTTTAATATTAATACTTCTTCTTTCATTTTTGATATTAATTCTATTTTAGCTTCTCTTTTATTTATTATTTTTATTGCTACTTCTTTTTTATTTAATTTATCTAATGCGTGAATTACTGTTCCAAAAGATCCATTTGCTATTTTACCTAAAAATTTAAAATTTGGATTTAAATTGTATATTTCATCTTTTTTTATTTCATCTATATAAACTTCCATAAATCCAAAAATTTAAAAATTGTTTTTTATAAATTTATACAATTTAAATTTATATAAATTAAAAATTTAAATTTAATCTTCTTTTTATTATACTAAAGTTCCAATAGAAAAGAAGAATCCATTTATGAAATTAAATCTAATAATTTTTATCCCAAATAAAGGAAGTTTCTTTAACAAAACAATAACAAAATAAACTTGAAAAAAAACTTCCTTAATAATAAATATTATTAATATTGTGTTTTTATCATAGAACTAAATAATATGCAGACAAATGATATCTAATAAACTTACAATTATATCTTTATTACTATTAGATTATTTAACTTTTAAATGGGAAATATATTTAAAGTCCCTCTTCCTAAATATTTCCTGAAACTCTTTGAATTAATTTTTTACAGTATAATTAAATTATTTAATATATCTACTCGATTTTTTATATTAATGTCAAATTAGAATATTTTAAATCAAATATTGAAACTATATTGGTTTGGTTTAAAGAATCTTATAAAAATATATAAGCAAATAATTCTTCATAAATATAAATCCTTCTATTAAACTTTTAATTCTTTTTTTATAAATTTTGTTAAAATTTAATTCATACAAAAAGGCTTTATTTCTTTTTCAAACTATTTTGTTGGAAAAAATAAGGAGTAAATTTTATACTTTCTGTTTCTTAAATTCTTTATTGGAAGTATGTCTAATATTCATCCTAATTCAATTCTTTTAAATTAATATTTTTATTTTTAATTTTGATAATGATTAATAAATTCCTTTAAATTTATATTATTCATTTCAAGATAATAATATTGTATTTTTTTATTAATTAATTAAGAATTCTTTCAATCATATTTTAAACTCATGGAATTGTATTCCACTTTTATTGTATTGGTTTCTGTTCTATTGGGTATAGGATTTATAATAGGATTAATAAGTTCAATATATTTAATGAAAACATTACCTTCTCCAAAAGCATCAAAATTATCTAAATTGATATGTGGAATGTTTATATTTATATTTTTCTTTCTTCCAATTGTAAACATTGGATGATTTTTTGGTGGGATTATTATATGTGACAACAAATCTAACAAAAAGTCAAATTAAACCGTTTCAAACAATTTTTAAATATCTTTGTGTTATATTTGATTGGATGACAAATATATATTTTTTATCTTTCTTGATTATAAAGCAATATATTATGAAAGGATTTTATCATAATTATTGTCTTAAAATAACAAAATTGTTTTTAATATTATTAGGAGCTCTTGTTATATTAGGAATTATTATTGGATTATTAATTGCTACTTTTACTTTAGATAAATTATTAGAAATTTATGGTTCTTATTATTCAATGATTAGAAATGTAATGAATATCAGAAAAATATTTTTAATATATCTTGAAATTGGTTTTTTTATTTCCGACATATGGAAAAGAAAAAATATAATATGGAGATAATTTCATAAGTTATAATTTTTGGGTTTTAGGTGTGTTGAAAAAAAAAAATTAAAAAAAAAAACAATCAAATTTAATACTTCTTTTTTTTATGTGAAGAAAAAATATGTAGAAGAAATAAATAAAAAGGAAAATCCCTTAACAGGTGAAAAATTATTTATTGAAAACATAGAAAATACTCCAAACAATAATATCATTCAAAATTTTCCAGAACCACAATATGAAAAAGAAAAAGATAAAAAAAAAAATGAGAAAAAATCATTAGAAAAAAGAATCTCTGAATGTAAAAAATATGAATTTCAATTAGGAAATTTAAAATCTTTAAATAGTGATTCTATAAAAAATATTGATGAAAAAAATATATTTACAAAATGAAAAATATTTTTAATATATATTCCTTATTTTATTTCATTTATACTAGTTTTTTTATCAGAAATCGTAACATTTGGACAAGGTTTAATAAAAAAGAATTAGAAAATTCATTTATAGTGACAAATGAAGAAGTAGAAGAAAATAGTTATAATGATGATAGTGTAAGACCAGAAGATATATTATTATTCATTTTATTTGTTTTTTGGATATTTAGTTATTTTCTATCATTTATTTATTCACTTTTTAATAGAAGATTTTTATCAGGAGGAACATTTTTTGTGAAAAAAGAATTAAATTCTTTGAATTTATATTATTTAAGTGATAAAATTTCATCTTCAATTTTTCCTATTGTTTATTTAAGTATAATGCCTTTTGTCTTTATGACAAAATATGGTAAATATCCTAATGGTAAAACCGTTGAATATATGTTTATTGACAATTTATAATTCCAGATTTATTGGTAAATAATAAATGGAGTTGTACTTCTGTAATTAAATCTTCTTTATTTATTTTATCTATTATTTTAAATTGTTGTATCAGTAGAATTAGAATTTGTGGTAAAACACTTTTTATCCTTAATGATAACTCTAATTTTAATTCAGATGATTCATATAAAAAAATTAATGAAGGAAGAGAAGAATATAATATGTCTAAAACAAATCAGGATTTTGTTATATATTCAAATTAAATATATTGTTTTTTTTTTTTCTAAATTGAGTATTTATATTATCTAACTTTCCATATTATAAAATATTTTTAATTAAATTTTGCAAAATCATATATTCAATATAATTAAATAAAATCGATTAAAAATAATAAATAAAAACACCTAAAATAAAAGAATTATAAAACGTCCATCCCAAAAAAAAAAAATAAATTAAAAAAAAAAAAAATGAAATACCAACAAATTCTCTTAATATCATTGATAACAATATCACTTTCAATAAAGACAAAAATGTCAAACAAAATAGAAAAATCAAAGAAGCAAGATACATCCCCAGATACAATAACAGTAGAATCAGTATCATTTTTAGATAACTGTGCAAATATAGGAGAAGGATATTATTTCTTATTAGAAATTTCTCAAACATCAAATGATTATCCAATAATTTTAAATCAAAAAATATCAATAGTTCAAGCAGATGATAATAATGTAAAATCACCATGTACATGTATTGGAAATAAAGGATCAAATATATTAAATTGTACTTTAGATGAAGATTTAGGTACTAAATCAACAAGCTATAATAATAAAAATTTCCGTGTTGCAAAAATTGAAGATACAAAATTTGATTGTTATAAAAGCGGAAGTTCAACAACAAAAGAAGAATGTTTATTAAAAGGATTTGATTTAGATGAAACAATAACATATCATTCATTATATGATGTATTATCAAGTGATCAAAATCATACATATTTAATAAATTATGAAAATAGAGATGAAGGTGAAATATGGGTAAAATTTGATACATTTTTAATGGGAGAAGGACCTCAAATTACTTTAGATGGAAATGAAATTAAAAAATGTGAAGAAATTGCTTATCCAGATGAAGAAGATGAAGGAGAATATATTAAATGTACTGTTACTAAAGCTCAATTCCCTGTTGAAAAATATGCTTCTTATAATGTTATTGTTATTAATCAATGTGGTTATGAAGAATATCCTGGAATCACTGTTGTTATAACTGATAATTTCTCCTCTTGGATTAAAATTGGATTCAGTTTACTTATGCTTTTTGTCTTGTTTTAAAAATTTTTTTTTTATCGTTTTTTCTAAAAGGATATTTATTAATTCTTGGTTAAAGATTTATTGAAATTTTATTTTATAATATTATTTTTTTCAATTTTTATTGTTTTTTATTTGTTTATTTTTTGTCTTTTCTTTTTAATTTATCGAATTCTAATATTTATTTTTTTTTTCAATGAAACGATCTATTAATTATTATAATGAAAATAAAAATAAAAAAAATAAAAAAAAAAAAAATTCAAAAAAGATTAGATTGTTTTAAAAAATTATCTTAAAAAAACCTTATTTTTTCTCTCCTTCTCCTTGAGCGTTAGGATCAACAGCATTAGGATCTTCAACTTCAATTTCCAAAACATCCATTTTGAATTTTTCATATAAAACAGTTTTTAAAATTTTAATAAACTTATCATATAAATTTCCAACAAACTTTAATAAATTATCTTTATCATTTTCTAAAATTTTATCACATTTACTTAAACAATCTAAAAAATTATATCTAAAGACTTTATCATAATTAGGATTAATAGCTAAAATTTTCATCTTATCACTTCCTAAAGGACAAATATAAGTTTTTTCAATCCAAAAAGGATCAAAAGTAGGTTTTTGATTTTTAGCATTTTTTTTCTTTGCAGCTTCTTTAGCTAAATCACCTGCAGATTTTTCTTTTGAAATGATTGCAGGATTTAAACATACAATTCCATTATAATTATTTATTTCTTCATCTGGTTCTTTTGGAAGAAATTTTATTTTTTCTACTGGATTAAATTCTTTTGTTGTTTTTGCTTCTAAAAATAATTTCTTTAATATTTTATACATTATTTCCTTTATATTTATTTTATTTCCTGTTCTTTCATATGCTTCAAATATTAATGGTAATGTTTCATCTTTTTCTATTGTTTCTTTTATTAAATCTTCTGTTATTGAATTGTAATTTTCCTGAGTTTCTATTTTAAATATATCTTCTATATTTTCTAATTCTGGTTCTTTTTCTTTTATTTTTTCTAAATCTTCATTTGAAAAAAATATATAAAATGAATGACTTTTTACAATATATAAATCTAAAACAGTATCAATAAATTTATCTAAATTTAATTTTCCTTCTTCAACAATTTCATTTTCATCAGTTTTCTTATTTTCTTCTTCTTTATTTTCTTCAATATTTTCATTATTAATATTATTATTTCCATTTTCACCTTCTTGTAATTTAATTTCTTCATTTAATTCAATTTCAGGGAATAATTCAGGATAACTTTGATGCATAAAAGCAAATAAAAGTGCAATTTGACCAACATGACCTCCTACTAAAGGAACACATTTAATATCTTTTAAATTAAAACCATTCAAATTAAATATTTCATTTGTATCATCTACAAATTCTCCTTTTAATATTAATTCTAAATTTATTTGTTCTTTTAATTCTTCCATTTCTTTCAAATGCTTTTGTCTTAGTCTTTCTGCTTTTCTTCTCTTCTTTTCATCTCTTTTTCTTATTAAATCATTCACTTTTTTCTCATATATTAATTCTCTTCTTCTTTCTTCTTTTTTCTTTGAAAAGTTATGCTTTTCTGTCATATTTTTATTATATGTTTCTTCTAATAATTCATTTATATTTCCAAGAACAATTTCTTCTTCATTATATAATTGCTCTGTCTCATTTTTCAACATTGGTAAAATATTATTTTGATATTGATTACTTTCTGGTTTTTTCAATACTGAATTTTTAAGTGCTAATATTGAATTATCTTTCAAATTTTTTAAATAATTTTTCGCAAACATACAAGATACTAATTTTTTCTGGTAAATTTTTGCCATTTTCATTCTAACATCTCTTTCAATATTTCTTCTTAATTTTTCTTCTTCTCTCCTAATTTCTTGCATTTCTAATTTTTGAACAATTTCCAATTCTCTATTTCTCACTTTCTCAAATTCTTGAATTTGTCCTTTCATTCCTTTTATTTCTTCTTCTTCCAAAACTTCCATTCTGCTTTCTTCCAAAGTTTTAAAAGTAAGAACATTAATAATAGGTTCAACTTCTTCATCAAAATCAAACAAATCTCCTTTATCAATTTGAGTAGAAGCATCTTCTCCATTTTTAACAGGAGTAAAAAGAGGAGTTTGTGGTCTATCAATATAATCTTGAGTTTGAACTTCCATTTCCATAGTTTCAGCACTTGGTTCAATTTCTCCTATCTCACCAGTCATGACCCCTTCATTGAGGAGGTGATTAGGTAGAGCCACTCCCATTTCTTCAAGATTCTGTAGTTTCTGCCTCTTCTTTTGAGCTGCTGTCAAATTCTCCCCCGCAAATGCAGCGTCCTGAGAGAATGTACCCTGAAATTGATTAGGAAATTGTGAACCTGGTTGGTTCATCTTCTTCATTGCTAATTCGTTCTCATCAAATGCTGTCGATGTTACATATACTATCCCATAGTTACGACCACGCTTTATTCGAGGATCTGTTACTAAGTTATATGTATTTTTTCTATATGATTATGGAAAATGTTATTTTTTTATTTACTTTCTATATTCTTCGTCACGGTAACGATTCTTTGAGGATACTACGTTTGGAGATATACTATAATAGTTGAAGCGTCCTTCTGACATTTTTTTTATTTAGTTTTTTTTTTTTCGGGAGTTATGGGTTTAATTTTTAATTATTTTTTTATTATTTTTTTGTTTTTTGGGTAAGGATTTATTTTATTATTTAATTTTTTGGAAATTTATGATATTAATATATTTTTGTTAGTATTTTATTTAGGGTTTGAATATGATTGTAATATCAAAAAAATTATAAAAATCAACCCAAATAAATAAATAGATGATTAAAAAATAAATTTAAATTACTTTTAAAAATTGAATAGAAAAAGAAAAAGAAATCATTTAACCAAAGAATTTAGTTTGAAAAGGATAAATAAAAAAAATATTGAATAAAATATAAAAAAACATTTTATTTGTAAAAAAGAACTTTCTTCAAAATTTATTATATTAAAAGAATTAAAACAATATAATGTTTTATAATATTATAAACAATAATTTTTTTAAATTTTCTAATATATTTATAAATACCAATATTTTTTAAAAGAATATATCGTTTATAAAAACATTTAATGAATAAAACAAGAAATATAATTATATTGACTTCAATATTAAATAAATAAGCTTTAAAAATTATTTTGAATCACAAGTAGAATAATCACTTAAATCAAAATTAAAATTTTTTTCAATCTCTTTAACAAAATCAAAACATTTTTTAGAATCCCATCTTAAAACAGGATTTTTTTGTAACATATTTTGACACAAAAATTTAAATTTATTATTTTTAATTACATCAAAATTAATATCTTTATATAATTCTTCATTATCAATATTATCTTCATTTTCAGTAGAAAAAGGTTGAAAACCTGTTAATAAATTAAATAATATAATTCCACAAGACCAAACATCACATTTACAATTATATTTTTGTTTAAGTAATATTTCTGGAGCATTATATATTGGAGAACCTAATATTTCATTCATTAAACCATTTTTTGGAATTTCACAAGAAAAACCAAAATCACTTAATTTAATTATTGGTTTTTTATTTTTAAAATATATTAAAAAATTTTGTAATTTTAAATCTCTATGTGCAATATTCATATCATAATGTAAATATTTTATTGTTCCTAATATTTGAATTATAATATCTAAACATTCTTTTTCATTTAATTTATTTTCAGGTAAATTTAATAAATATTCTAATAAATCTCCTCCTTCAATATATTCTAATATAAAAGATATTGTTTTTGAATCTTCATAAACTTCATAACATTTAGTAATGTTATTATGATTTATTTTTAAACTAATAATACATTCAAATATTATAAAATCTATATTTTTAATTTGGGATTTATTTATTGTTTTAATTGCATATTTATTTCCTTTATTATCATATGCTAAACTTACTATTCCACTTGAACCTCTTCCTAAAAATTCTTCTGTTATTTTATATTTCTTTTGAATTTTATCATGATTTACTAAATTATATGGTAATATCAAATCTGAGTTTTTTAGATTTTGTTTTTTTAAAGTTTTTACTTCGATAACATTACATGCTCCCATATATTTATTTTTATGAAATATTTGGATTTTTAATAAAATATTATAATCAGATAATATTGTAATAATTAATAAATTATTGTAAAATATTATTGGTTTATTTTTCAATAATAAAAAAAAAATTCAAAATTCTACTTATTTAATTATTATCATAATCACCTTCATTTTTATATATTTCATCTTTATCAAAAAAATAAAATTTAATATAAGAATTAGATAATAATGATTCATCAATTATTTTATTAATTACTCTTAATGTATCATTATTATGACAATTTTCTCTTTATTTATAATTAATATTTCAATTTTATATTGCCTGTATAAAAAATATATAAACATTTCAATAAATTCTTTTAACTTTTGGAGTAATGCTAAATCTACTAAATAATATTTTTAACTCTCATCCATAATT
>JAEEGL011984173.1_pt1 | contig 16647 bp, 5 predicted proteins | sample 9134231 | NCBI WGS metagenome assembly JAEEGL01 (sample SAMN16246548, study PRJNA631951) | gut metagenome | biome: gut microbiome; feature: rumen; material: fiber-attached | host: Bos | place: Iran: Karaj | collected 2018-10 | reverse complement strand
TTGCTGGTTGTCAGACCCGTGATATCCGGGCAGACGGCTGTGGTGAACTGCACCGTGTCGCTCCAGTCGCCCTCGAGCATGTCGACACCGCAGACCGCGCGGATGGCGGCATTGTAGGTCATGCCGGCTGTGAAGCCGCCCACCGTGGCGGGACGGAGGATGGTGCGGTAGATGCTGTCGAACGAGCCGTACCAGACGTGGATGTCCCACACGTTCTCGTTGCCGTTGACGCTCCAGTCAAAGGTGGCCGTGGCGTTGGTGACGGCGGTGACATGCAGACTGTCGGGAGCGAGGCAAGGCAGGCTGTCGGTGAGGAAACCGTTGACAACCCACTCGCTGTAGTCGAGGCTGTCGGCAGTGCAGTTCTGGCGCACCCGGAAGGTGTAGTTGGTAGTAGGCGTGAGGCCGGTGAAGGTGTAGCTGGTCCCGGTGACCGCTATGTCGGTGGCGGGCCAGTTGGGAGCAGCGGTTTCCTTGATGTTGACCTCATAGCTGTTGCCGTCGCCCGTCCAGGTGACGGTGGCGGTGTTGTAGGTGTGGCTGATGCCGGTGATGATGGGTTGGTGACAGACCGGTGTAGAGCCGCAGGAGATAAGTTGCATCTCGGGACGGTAGGTGTAGATGTACTTGTTGCCAGCGTACGAACTCAGGTTCGGGCTGGTGATGACGGGATTGTCGGAGTCGCTGTAGTACACCAATGATTTGTTACCCGTGCAGGTGCGGGTGCGGAAGACATAGGAACTGCCATCGTAGTTATTCGAGTTGTCGTCGAACATAATCATGATGTTGCCGCTGCCGTCGTAGTGATAGACGGTGTCGAATCCAAAGACGTTCCAACCTTCCGAGCAGTTGAACGGGCCGTGATAGACCAGAACAGCATCTGAATTGACATATTCGCAGTCGGTAGTACTGGCGAATGTGGTCTTGGTGGTGGGCTTGATATAGATGTCCACGTCGTTTTTGACGGTAGTGGGCGAACTATAGTCGTAGTACACTTTGATGCCGTTGATGTCGCGCGGTGTGTTGCCCAGTTCAGTGCTATCGATGATGATTTCAGAGACAGTGAATCTCCAATAGTTATCAACAGGGATAGCATTGGATGTACCGATGGTACTCGCGCTGTCGCCAGGATAGATTTCGACAGCATCGTCACACATATTCATGGTGAAGGTGAGACGGTCGCTGAAGAGGCTGCTGTCGCTACCACAGATTTTCTGCACCCAAGCATAGTAGGAAACCATGGGTGAGAGGCCTGTGAGGGTGACAGAGTTGGTACTGGTAGTCACATAGGTGTTGGTGCTGGCCGAGGAACCTGCCATACGGTAGGCCACACGGTACTGAGCCGCTGACGGGCCGTCCCAATGGAGGGTTGCCGTGGTGCTGGTGACCATGGCGGTGTCCAGATTGACCGGACGCGGGCAGGAGCTGACATCGATGTGAATGTTATCGACCGCGGCGGGACCGCCGATGTACGGGTACGACGAGCCCGTGTTCTGGTTGAACCAGAAGAATGCCACACGCTGTACACCGTGGATGGTGTCGAACGAAGCGGTATAGGTATTCCATGCAGTGTCAAGACGGGCGAATGTAATTGTGTAGAGGTCGTTGACATTGCCCCAAGGTGAGGTAATGCCGGACGAGGAGGCGATGACCGGTATGGCAGGATCAACCAGGAAGACCATCAGGCCGTCGTAGGTGTTGGAGATAGTGCCACCGACTTTGGCGCGGAAGGTGATGGTGAAGCTGGTATCAACGGTGCCGAAATCAATGTCGCGGAATGCTGCGGCGTTGACCACTGAGGAGAATCCCTCGTTGCCATAGGTAGTGCCATTGTTGGGCGAGATATACATGGCATAACTGCCGGAATCGGCCACAGCGGTGCCGCGGAACCAGTTGATGTAGCTGTTGGAGTTGGTCTGCCATGCAGCCCACTCGGTGGAATCCTCTAAATTGAAGTGATAGGGGATGGTGGCGGGAGCCTGCGCGGTGCTGAACATGCCGGGAACGCGGTTGTAGTAGCCGGTGTCGCCATAGTTGCAGAGGGCGCGGACGTAGAAGTCGCCGTCATAGGAAGAAGGAAGACCTGCAAGCGTGAACGGGTTGGTGCTGACAGAGACTTGGGTTCCCGTGCCAGGAGCGAATCCGCGAGGACCGTACTCGATGACCCAGTTGGTGGCGTCGCCTGTCTCCACCCAGCTGAGTTCGACAGAGCTGGAGGTGGCATTGGATGCCAAGAGCGAGTCGGGACGCGGGCAGGGAGAAACGGGTTCGATGAAGAAGTCATCGACATAGGCATACCAGTAGCTATTCGTCAGCGCGTACTCCGAACGGAGGACAAAGCGGTTACCATGTCCGGTGTAGTTGGTAGCCGACACTTCAAATATCTGCCAGTCGGTGTTAGAACCGATTACCGCAGTGTCGAGGGGGACGAAAGTGGAGGCATTGTTGTCCTGCATCACACCTACAATGATGGAGGGCGAGTAGGACGTACTGGAAGACTTGGCCCAGAATGCCACTTGGAGACCGTTCATCTGGATCACGTTGGTGTCGATGACGGGCAGGGCCACCATCTGGTAGCTGCCATACGACGAGGTGGTGCTGGAGCAGTACCAGTAGAATCCCATAGTGCCGCCATCGTGGCTATAGGTGGTGCTGTTGCTCAGGTAGGGGTAGTAGTAGGATGTAGCGTCGGTGATCTTGTTCCAGCAAGGAATAAGGTCGGGACTGCTGCTGCTGGTTGAGGTGTAGGTCTCCAGGTCGTCGTGCCACGGCAGGGTGCGGATATCCTCACACTCGGTGCGTGCCGTGACGGTGACTTCGTCACTCATGGTGCCAGGTCCACAGAGGGCTCTTACACTGATGGTGTAGGGCGTGTTGGGTGTGAGGCCTGTGAGGCTGAGTGTGGAGTCGTTGACAACAGTGTCAACACCATTGACGGAGACTTGCCACTGGGTTTCGGAGCCGGAGGGAATCCAGGATACGGCAATGCTGTTGGTTGTCACGCTGTCGATGAAAACATCAACGGGCATGGAGCACGACGGCAGGGTGTCGAGCATGAATTCGTCAACGTAGGCATACCAGTAGCTGCTGCGGAACTTGGAGCGGAGGGCCACATAGTTGCCAGTGCCGGTGTAGCGGCTGAGAGGCACAACGAGATGGTGCCAGTTGGTGTTGGGGCCGGTGGCGAAGGACCGCAGACGTGTGAAGGCAGTGTCGGTGTTGCTGTTCATTATACCCACTTCAAATTCGGGCAGGTAAGAGGTTGAGTTGCTCTTAATCCATACACTGAACTGGAGTGTGTTAATGGGCAGGGCAGTAGTATCGATTGGCGGGAGAATGACGTACTGGTAGTCGCCATAGCCGCTGGAGTTGGTGCAGTACCAGTAGAGCCCCTTGCTACCACCATTGTGGCTGTAGGAGGTGCTGTTGCTGACATAGGGATAGCGAGTGGAGCCGTTGTTGAGGAGTGTCCAGCAGGGGATGAAGTCGTAGCTGCTGGTGCTGCCGGTGGCGACAGATTCGAGGTTCTCGAAGAACGGCAGGGAGTCAATCATGCCGCAGGAGGTACGGAATCGCGTGCCCAGCGACCAATGGCTGGTGTCGGGATAGCAATAGCCGCGCACATAGACGGTGTAGGAAGTGCTGTGCATCAGACCAGTAATGGTGATGCTGTCCTCGTTGCTGACATTGTAGATAAAGCCGGAATCGGGGTCAGTGCCAGTGGGCACGCAGACCACATCAAATTCGGTGACATCGCCGGGAGTCCACGTGACGTGAACACTTCTGGTGGTGACATTGGATACAGCGACATTCTGCACGCGACGGCAGTCGGGGATGACTTCGACAGTGAGGTCGTCGAGATAGGGGTAGCTGTATTCACCATTGGGCGACATGAATGCGATGTAGCGTCCAGTGCCGGTGTAACGGTCAAAGTAAACCTCGAAGTGCTCCCACTCATTGAGGTAGGTAGGTACGACCGTGGCCAGTTCGGTGAAGGTGCTGACATCCTCGGGATCGGTCATTACACCCACCTTGATGCTATGCGAATAGGAGGTGTTGCTCTTCATGAGCCAGAAATCTGCCACCAAGCTATCGACAGAAACCTCGAAGGGAGGCAGGGTGAAGTAGCTGTAGGTGCTGCTGGTGGAGTACATATAGACTCCATAGCTGCCGCTAACCCTGTAGCTGGTGCTGCTATAGGGGTAGTAGGGGTAATAGTTGGAAACACGCTTCCAGCAAGTGGGCATAGGATAGGATGCCGAAGAGCCCGGGAAGTCCTCAAAGCTGGTGAAGAACGGCAAGGGTTGCGCAGCGCAGGGAGTCGAAGCCGTGATGGTAGTGGACATGTTGGAGTCGGTGCACTGTGCGGTGATGCGTATTTCGTAGGCTTGGTCGGCGGTGAGGTTGGTGAAGGCGTAGCCCGGTGTTGTCACCGTGCCTTCGTTAATCCATGCGCCGCCCACTGTGCGGTAGGCAACATCCCAAGAGGTCTCCTGATAGCCGGGAGTCCAGTTGACCGATATGTAATCGGGACTCGTGGAATCGACCACAACCATGGGCGCAGCACAGGTTGCTGTCTGCAAGCAGGCGAGGGCCTCGATGATGATGTTGTTACGGTAGGATGTGCTTGTGCCACCCGTATAGGTGAAGGGATCGTAAGCACTGCCATCCTGATATGCATACACGCTGTTGCCGTGGGGGTTGCTATGGACAAACCAGCTGTTGCTGGGGGAGACGTAGGATCCTGTCATGTCGCGGAAGCAGACCAAGAGGTTGTCGCTGCCGTTGTAAGTGAAAGGATGGTCAAGGGGGAAGGTAAGCCACTGGTTAGCCACCAAGGTGATGGGGGCTCCATCGTACACACGCACCATGTCGGCCGGATGGATGAAACTCGACACCGACGAGCTGGAGGTGTGTGCAAGATAGATTTCGAATGTGCGCTGCTGCGAGACAGCACTGGGCATGACGGAAATGCTGGTGATATCACCGCCGCCGCCAATCTCGGCTGCTGTGTATATCTGCTGGCTCAAACCATAGTTGTAGAAACTATAGCTGGGCAGATAGGTGTTGGTGGTTGTGCCATTGCCGATCGTATCGACAAACGAGTTGGACGTATCGACCTCGCCGCAGGGCAGTCCTGCAGTACCAAAATCGTAGTACTCGCTCCATTCACCATAGCCGTCAACGCCGCAGTTGCCGCGGATGCGCAGCGAGTAGGTATGTCCGGGCTGCAGACCCGAGAGCAGGAAGGTGCTGTGGTTCGAGGTGAAGGGAGTGAACGACTCGGAGGTGTCGGAAGGCACGACCTCTATCTCATATTGACTGGGAATATCGGCAAAGCCGGACTGGATACCCCAACGGAATTGGGCTCCCGTGGTGCCGACGTTCTCTGCAACGATGTCTATCACTTGCGGGCAGGCGGGTGCCAGTTCGAGCGAGATATCATCGACGTAGGCAGTCCAGGAGGAACGCATGGCGCGGATGGCAATGTACTGGGCGGAGCCGGTATAGCCAGCCAGACCTGTGGTGTATTCCTCCCACTGGGTGCTGTTGCCGACATCCACAGAGGCCAGTTGCTGGAAGGTGCCGGGATTGTTGGGGTCGGTCATAACACCCACTTGGAACACGGGGTTGTAGCTGCTGCTGCTGGCTTTGGCCCAGAACTTCAGAAGGAGGGTGCCGATGGGGTGAACCGTCACATCAATGGCGGGAAGCACCACAATCTGGTAGTCGCCATAGGTGCCGGTAGTGGTGGTGTTGAACCAATACAAGCCGCGGCTGCCCGTGTGGGCGTATGTGGTGCTGCTACCCACGTAGGGATAGCCGAAATACTGGGTACCGTTGTTCAGACGGTGCCAGCAATCCACAAAGACCGTGGAGGTAGTGCTGCCAGTGGCCACACCTTCAGAGGATTCGAAGCCCATGGTGAGCGGTATCGTGCTCGTGGGCAGGCACTCGGTGCGGAAAGTGAGCTGGGTGCTCCCTGTCGTACCCGTGCAGGAAGGTGTCACATATACATCGTATTCGGTGTTGGCCGTGAGACCTGTCAGCGCGAATGGCAGTGTGCTGACGCTTTCCGAAATGCCAGAACCGGGAGCGAAGCCCTGCGGGCCATACTCAAGAACCCACGATTCGGCATCGCCGTTCTCGGTCCAGCTGATGTTGGCAGAGGTGGTGGTAATATTGGTTGCCACAAGGTCGCTCACCTCGGGGCAGTCGGGTGCCACTTCGAGAGTGATGTCGTCAACGTAGGCGGTCCAGCTGGCACGGTTGGCGCGGATGGCCACGTAGTTGCCTGTGCCGGTGAAGTTTTCAAGATATGCGACGTATTTTCTCCATGCCGCGCCGTTCAATGTGACGGACTGCACGAGTTGGAAGGTGCTGATATCGTTGGGATCAGTCATTACACCTATCTGGAACACGGGAGTGCTGCTGCTGATGGAACCCCAGAAACTGATGCGCAGAGTGTTGAGCGCATAGTTGTCGGTATCGACAGCGGGAAGCACAACTACTTGATAGTCGCCGTAGGTGCCAGTGGTAGTCGTGTTGTACCAGTACAGGCCTCTCGAACCACCGGATGTGTGGTTGTAGGTGGTGCTGCTGCCCACATAGGGATAGCCAAAGTAATCGGAGCCGTTGTTGAGACGGTGCCAGCATTCGACAAACACGGCGCTTGTGCTGCCACCAGTGGTTGAAATGCCGTCGGTGGTCTCAAATCCCATCGTGTAAGGAAGTACGCCCAACGGGGTGCATTCTGTACGGAAGGAGAACATGCTTGTGCCTGCGATGCCAATACAGTCGGGTGTGACATAGACATCGTACTGCGTATTGGGCGAGAGACCCACAATGGTGTGAGGCAGGCTGCCCACGCTCTCTGAGACACCGGAGCCACGTGTAAAGCCATGTTCGCCATACTCTATTGTCCACCCTGTAGCCTCGCCGTTCTCAGTCCAAGTGAGGTCGGCCGTCTCAGTGGTGACGTGTTGAGCCACCATGTTGGAGGGCTCGGGGCAATCGGGTATCTGGTCGAGGGTGATGTCGTCCATGTAGCAATACCAGGTCGAAGAGGGACGCAGTGCACGGATGGCAATGTAGGAGCCCATGCCAGTGAACTCGTCAAACTCGGTGACAAACTCAGCCCATGCAGTGCTGCTGCCGGGGTTGATGTTGTGTGTTGCCACCAACTGGAAGGTGTTTACATCCGTTGGGTCGGTCATCACACCCACGTTCATTACGGGGTGATAGCTGGTGCTGCTGGCCTTGGCCCAGAATTTGAGCCGCATGGTATTCATATCGATGATGTCGGTATCGACAGAAGGCAGCACGATATAGTAGTAGTCGCCATACGTGCCCGTGGTGGTGGAACCGTACCAGTAAAGTCCCATGTTGCCTCCCGGAGTATGGTTGTACGTGGTGGAGTTGGCAATGTAAGGATAGCCCATATAGGATGTGCCGTTGTTCAGGTGGTGCCAGCAACGGATAAAGGTGTTGTTGGATGTGGTGTTCGTTGTGGTGGCTTGGTTTTCGAAGGTCTCCATGAAGGGGAATGCCGACAAACCGCCGCACTGGGTCGTCACACTGACGGTGGCCGCCATGCTGGTGTCGTCGCCGCCGCAAACGGCGCGCACGCCAAATGAGTAGCTGGTGTTGGGTTGCAGGTCGGTAAAGGTGTAGGTGGTGTCATAAACATCGACCTCAGATTCTCCATTGACTACAATCCACTGGGTCTCGCTGCCGCCGGGGTTCCAGGTGATGGTGGCATCGGTGGAACCCACCCATGTGGCCGTAATATTGGAAGGCATGGGGCAGGTGTTGTGCGCCAGCTGGATGTTGTCGATGGCTCCCGGAGGCATCGTACCCACAGAGCCGTCGTTGTGCCAGAAGAAAACCATCTTGTAAACGCCGGGGGTGGTGATGTTGAACGTTCCCGTCTCTGTGTTCCATACACTGGACACATTCATGCGGTTGCTGTGCGATATGTCAGCCACAGCACCGGTCACGGGCGTGCCGGTTGCCTGTGTCCAGCCAGTGGAGTTGCCGGCAACAGGCTCGAAGGTGCCGGGCATAAAGGCTGCACGTATATAGTCGCAGCAGCTCTCGCCGTAGGACTTCCAGTCGAAGCTATAGACAAACTCACCCGTGTCGGTGATATTGAACACACGATAGGCATACACGTTCGAAGTGGAGCTGATGGTGTAGGTATTATCTACATCGTTGTTGGTGATATACATTGAGCGACCGCCGTTGCCGGTGCTGTTGCCAACCATCCAGTGGTTCACCTGCGTGCCGTTGGCAAATTCCCAGCCATTGGTTCCGTGACCCTCAAAGGAGCAGAGGTAGGGTACCGTGGCCGGCAGGCCGGAGAGTGTGGTGAACACCAGGCTCTCATAGGTGCTGGTGTCTCCACTGCAGTCGGCGCGGACATAGACATAATAGGTATAGCCTGTGTCGAGATTTGAAAGCAGTATGGCCGTATCATACACCATGTCGCTGTTGGCAGCGGAGTAGGTGCCGGGGACAAAGTCCACCGTGTCGTATTCCACTATCCAGGCAGTGGCAGTACCCATTTCCTGCCAGCTGATGGCTGCCCAGTCAACATAGACGCTGTCGAGCTGAAGATTCCAAACATGCGGACAAGCGGGAATCTCTCTCACCTCGATGTCGTCGAGATAAATGTAGTTAGACGATGAGCCGCCGCCGTCCACCAAAATGGTGATGAGGCCGGTGCCGGGGGCTCCGGACAGGGGCAAGTCAAAGCGGTTCCACTCGGTGCCGTTTGTAGCGGTCACGGTTTGTACCAATGTGAAGGTGTTGATATCGGTCGGGTCGGTCATAACACCAATCTTGATCACACCTGTGTAGGAGTCGCTGCTTTTCTTGGCCCAGAACTGGAGCTGCAGCGTGTTGATGCTGTCCTCAAACTCGGGCAGGCAGAGCCAGCTGCGGGTTGAAGTGCTGTAGCCATAGTAATATAGAGATTTTGACCCCGAATGAGCATAGGAGGTGCTTGCATAGGGGTAATTCATCGCATTGAAGCTGCTGCCGCTCAAGTAGCCACGGCTCCAGCAGGGAGCCAGCGGAATACCCGAACCTGTGGATGCAATGTCCTCAAAGCTGTATGCAAACGGAAGCGCTGTATTTGCAATAGGCACACACTTCGTCAAAGCCGTCACCGAAGTGGCGAAAGTGTCGTCCCCGCAGATGGTCATTACGCGGATGTCATAGTTCGTGGCAGGCGTCAGACCGGAGACAGTAGCGCTGGTGGTGGAAAAAGATCCAGCCGTTGACCAGCTAAGGGTGCCCTGCACACGGTATTCCACATCCCACGAAGTCTCCTGATAGCCGGGAATCCACGAAACCGTCACCTCGGTAGCCTCCACGCTGTCCACCATCACCGCCGGTGCCGCACAGCTTGCGAGAGCAGAGCAGTCGGCACTTCTAATGATGACATTGGGACGGTTGTAGCTGCGGCTGCTGGGGCTTATCGAGGAGGGATTGGAGCCGTCCAGCGGGTTGCTGTCTTGATACTTGTACATAGTGCGGTACACACTCGGCGAGGTGGGCGTACTGAGACCGTAGAAACTCGAACTCGAATGCGATGCACCGCTGGGCTGGTTCATCGTAGTGGTGATACACAGGTTGCTGTGTCCATCCCACTCAAAGGGAACGTTAAGGTGATAGGTCACCGAACCTGACGTGTTCAACGGGTGGGGACCCTCATACACTTTGGCGGCGATGCCCGTGGCAACCCAGTCGCTGCTGGATGCCGAGGTGAACTCCGATGTCGTGGTATTGGTCAGATAGATGGTGAAATACTTGTCATACGATGAATTGTTGGTCCATGTGAATGTCAAGTCGGTGATGTCGCCACCGCTGGAACTGAAACCGGCGGCAATCAGTTCGCTTGCCAGATAGATGCTCTGGCACATGGTATTGCCCCAAGAACTGTTGACCGGCACACCCGAAGTCTGCAAGGTGCCCGTGCCACTTATATAGTTATGTTCGTCGAGGCAGCCAAAAGAGTTGGTCGTAAACGTAGTGCTGTCCCAACTGCCATAGCCGTCGGTGCCGCAGTTGGCGCGTACGCGAAACACATAGGTCGTGTTGGTGTCCAAACCCGTCACAACCACATTCGGCGTCGTGCTGGTCAGTGCGGTCGGAGCAGCGGTGCTGCCCACAGCATAGTATTCAATCTCATAACTACCAACGGTGCCCGACCCCGCCGTCCAAGAGAGCATGGCACTGCCCGCAGTCACATTCTCAACATCGAAGCCGACAATGCTGGGGCACAACGGGGGATAACCCATGGTAAACTGGTAATAGCGTCCTGCACCCGGCCATGAGTCAAATGTGGTCGAAGTGTTGGAAGTGAAGGTGGAATGCGTGTTAGGATTGACCATCAGAATGTCGCTCGCCGAACCGGCAACGCCAATCTGAAATTCGTCGAAATAGGAGGCATTGGAGGAACCATACACCAGACGCACCCGGTTGCTGTCTTCCAGCAACTGGATCTGGTAGTTCACCAAGTCGCCTTCGTCGTTGTACTCACTCGGTGTGAGGTACTCCACAACCAAAATGCGGTTGGGCGCCGTGCCTACAAGTTCGTATTTCACATACGAGCCAGTGGCCTCAAGCGTGTTGTCCATACCGAAAGCGGTGATGAACGGCAGGTCGTTGTTGTCAGGATCCGTCAGGGTCATGAACGGGCTTGTCCAATAATAGGAACAAGCCACCGGCCCCAACCGGAAACGACCGTTGGAGTTGCATGAGAACTGGGTGTACGTAAATCCACCGAAGTAGAAATCGAACCCGATGTTGATGCAACCTGACGCCTCGTCATCCTCGCCCTCGATGGCGGTGATGTGAGTGGCAGAACTCGAAAGCGTTATCCATGCAGTGGCATCGCTGCCGGTGGAAAACGTGCTGTTCTGCACCCCTTGAGCCTGAGTCACCCATGGGACGAAAATCATCGCCGCGATAAGTGACAGATTGTAAAGGAGTTTTTGCATAATAAAAAGATTTTAGTTAATATTGAGAAAAATTATTGATATTTCAATTAATTCGTTTTCAGTCATCTAAAAAGTCATTATCTCATATTTGATTAAATGTAGTAAAGCTTTTGAACACGATAAGATAATCCAAAAGTTTACATTATACTTTATTTGTTTAATTTTTAGCAATATGTAACAAATTCTGCCACACAATAACTTATTCAAATATAGTTTTTTTTATGAAATACAAATGTTTTTTCGTGTTTTTTACATTGGAAAACTATATGAAGAGTTTATAGTGCGTTGATAGAAAGTTACTAACGTTTCGTCGCCGAACAATATTCCCCAAATACTTTTTCTTTTCACAAAAACCCACCCGGCTGTGTCGGAGTCGTTGTCGAAGTTGCAGGTGTAGTGGAACGCCTGCCCCTGTGTAACCCATGGGACGACCATCATCGCCACAATGAGTAACAACTTTTGTAGATGTTTTTGCATGATTAATACATTTTAATTAATAATGATATTTGTTAAATTATTGTCTAAATGCTTAAAATATAATCAGATAAAAAATATATACGTATTAACAAAAAACACACAAATATACAAATAGCTATGAAATTGTGCAAAATATAAAATGTTAATTTACTATTTTTAACATGTAAAAAGTCCATATTACAGGCTTTTATGGATTTGAAATACCTGAAATAAGATGATAAGGGAGCCTAACCCGATATTAGTTTATATCGGGAATGGTAACCCCTAATTACCGATTTGGGATAAATAAAAAAAGGCGCCGCGTTGCTCGCGGCGCCTTTCTCTATATTGTGGTCTGACCTGTTACATGGTACGGCCGGGGTAGACTCTGAGGGCCTCTTCGAGGCACTTGATTGCGGCCTTGAGGTCGTCGATGCAGAGGCAGTAGGTGATACGAGCCTGATGACGCCCGCGTTCGGGGTCAACATAGAATCCCGTGGCAGGGGCCAGCATCACGGTGGCTCCATTGTAGGAGAAGTCGGTCAACAGCCACTGGCAGAATTTGTCGCTGTCGTCGATCGGCAAATCGATAACCGTGTAGAATGCGCCTTTGGGCATGGGGCAATAGCATCCCGGAATCTTGTTGACGCCTTCCACAATCACGTTGCGGCGTGCCACATACTCGGCCTGTACCTTGTCGAAATACTCTTGCGGTGTGTCCACAGCGGCCTCGGCGAAAATCTGGCCAAAGCTTGGGGGTGAGAGACGGGCCTGTGCCAAACGCATGGCGATGGCATAAACCTCGCTGTTGCGGGTAACCAGGCAGCCCACGCGGGCACCGCAGGCGCTGTAGCGCTTCGAGACCGAGTCGAACAGAATGGTATTGCGCTCAAGTCCTTCGAGCTGCATGACGCTGAAGTGCTTGTGTCCATCGTAGCAGAACTCGCGATACACCTCGTCGGCAAAGAGGTAGAGGTCATATTTCTTTACCAGTCCGGCCACCTTCAGCAGCTCCTCGTGGGTGTAGAGGTAGCCGGTGGGGTTGTTGGGGTTGCATATCATGATGGCGCGGGTGCGCGGGGTGATGGCTTTCTCAAAGTCCTCGATGGGAGGCAGGGCGAAACCGGTCTTGATGTCGCTGGGGATGGTGACAATCTTGGCGTCGCACAGCTTGGCGAAAGTGTTGTAGTTGGTGTAGTATGGCTCGGGGATGATGATTTCGTCGCCGGGGTTGAGACACACGGTGAAGGCCATCTGCAGCGCCTCGCTGCCGCCGGTGGTCACCAACACCTGGTTGGGCGTGACGTCGATGCCGTTGCGATGATAGTAGTTGCACAGGGCACGACGATAACTGGGGATACCGGCCGAATGGCTGTACTCTAACACCTTGATTTTGGTCTCGGCCAAAGCTTTCAGGGCACCCTGCGGGGTTTCGATGTCAGGCTGGCCGATATTGAGATGGTACACATGTATGCCGCGCTCTTTGGCTGCGTCGGCAAAGGGGACGAGTTTGCGGATGGCTGACTGGGGCAGCTCCATTCCTTTCTTGGAGATTGAAGGCATATCTCTGGGTGTTAGAGGTTACTGATTGGAGGGCTGTACTACATTTCCTTTGATTTTCACCACTACGCGGGGGTCGTTGACAGCGTTGGAAGTGATGGTAACGGTCTTGGTGAATCCTCCTACACTGTTGGTGTTGTAGCGTACTCCGATTTCACCGGTTTTGCCGGGCATGACGGGCTTCTGGGTCCATTTGGGAGTGGTGCAGCCGCAGCTGGCGCGGACGCTGCTGAGGATGAGGGGCTCGTCGCCGGTGTTGGTGAAGGTAAAGGAACAGTTGCCGTCGCCGCCTTTCTGGATGGTGCCGTAGTTATGTTCCTTTTCGGCAAAGACAATTTTGGGGCCGTGCTGGTTGGCGGCGTCAGATTCGTTTTTCTTTTGTTCCTGTGCGTTCACTGCGCCTATCGTCATGAGGGCGATGAGGCTTGCTAAAAACAGTTTTTTCATGTTATAAATGTTTTTATTTGTGTTTTACATTTAGTATTGCTTGGCATCAAAAACTTGTTGGTGGGGTTCTCTTGTTTCTGATGCCCCCTTATAACACTGTTTTGTCCTTTTTATTGTGCGTGATGAAAAAAAAGTGGGTCGATAAAGCATAAAAAGGGTTAAAATGGTTGGAGCAGAGAATGCGGCTGCGGCATTCTCCTGTTGCCATTCACCTTAATTATTGGTTCTCTGTTTTGTCAAGACTGCTGAAAATACTGTTCTGACTTTTGAATTCGGGAACGATTTCTTTCATCTTGCCCACCAGCCGCATTTCGTCGAAAGAGGGCATGAGGTCCCAGAGCTCGGCATATTCGCGGTTGATTTCGTCCAAGGGATACTTGCGAACCTCGGCACGCATGATCTTGGGGTGGTAGGTGGGCAGGGTGTTCTCCTTTGTGGCAAGGAGCTCCTCGTAGAGCTTCTCGCCGGGGCGGAGTCCGATTTCCTTGATTTCAATATTTTTCATGCCCGATAGCTGTATCATCTTCTTGGCCAGGTCATATATCTTGACGGGGCTGCCCATGTCAAAGACGAAGATGTCGCCGCCTGCACCCATGGCACCGGCTTCAAGCACGAGGTTGCAGGCTTCGGGGATAGTCATGAAGTAGCGGTTGATTTCCTTGTGGGTGACAGTGAGGGGACCGCCTGCTGCCAGCTGTTTCTTGAACAGGGGGATGACACTGCCGTTGCTGCCCAGCACATTGCCGAAGCGTGTGGTGACGAAGTGGGTGGTGTCGGTGCTGCGGCTTTGAATGTATATCTCGGCCATGCGCTTGGTGGCTCCCATGACATTGGTCGGGTTGACGGCCTTGTCGGTGGAGATCATGACAAACTTCTCCACGCCGTACTGTATGGCGAGGTCGGCGATGTTCTTTGTGCCGAACACATTGACCAGGATGGACTCGTAGGGGTTCTCCTCCATGAAGGGAACGTGCTTGTATGCAGCAGCGTGGTAGATAATCTGCGGGCGGTATAGATTGAAAATCTCTTCCATTCGGCCGCGGTCTTTGATATTGGCGATGACAAAGGCCATGCGGTCGGCCATTTTGCGGTAAGGCTCGGTGTTGCGCAGTTCGTATTGCAGGTCATACATGGGCGACTCGGCTTGGTCTACCATGATGATTCTGCCGGGATTGTATTGGGTCAGCTGGCGGCATATTTCGCTGCCGATAGACCCGGCGGCACCGGTGACCATGACGGTCTTGTCAAGCACCTCGCGGATGATGTTTATGTTGTCAAGCTTGATGCTCTCGCGTTCCAGCAGGTCTTCAATCTTGATGTCCTGAATCTGGCTTGAAGAGAAAGAGTCGTTGATCCATTTGCTGATGTGGGGGACTGCTTTGACGGTGAGACCCAGGTCAAGGGCGGCTGTGGTAATGTCCTGTTTGGTCTTCAGCCGGATAGAGGGTATGGCGATAATCAGGATGGAGACCTTGTTCTTTCTGACAAACTCGGAATTGAGGGCTGCCCGGCGATCCATGACATGCACGCCGTTGAGGGCGGCATTCCGTTTCTGCTTGGCATCATCGATGTAGGCCACAACCTTGTAGTTGTGGGTGGGATCCTGTGCAAGGGCGTTGTAGGTGATGGTGCCGGCATCGCCAGCCCCGTAGATGATGACATTGAGGGTGGGGCGTTGGCGGCGCACATAATCATTGTATATGCGCTGTAGCATAAGCCTCACGATAATCATGTTCACTATCTGCAGCGAGAATGTCATGATAATCTCGCTGTAAGCCGGGGTATAGCGGTTGGTGACGATGGGGTGGTTATTGTTGACCAGGTTGAATGCGATGAGCAATAGTGCTGCGGCACCGTTGGAGATGAGTACTTTGTATATGTCGTACATGCCACCGTGGCGGATGATACTGCGATAAGTGCCTACGCCCAGGTAGAACAGCGTGGCCAGCACCATGAAGGCAACAAGTTTGACAGCCAGCGATGGCCAGTCGATGTGCTCTGCCATCCTCAACCTGAACAAATCGGTGACGGCAAAGGCCACAACCAATGTGAAAAGGTCTATGAGCAGTATGGCCCATCGGGAAACGGGTGCATGCCGGTATCTTCTTGCAAACCAGAATAGAAACTTCTTAATCATATCTTTTACTTTTAAAAATTATCGTTTAAATAAAATGCAAAGATACGACTTTTTTGTAAAATGGTAGATAAATAATTAAAAACAAAAAATGTTTTTTCGTCTCGTAGTCGATAGCTCTCTTTACGCGAGAAGCTGTTTCCTCAATTCTTCGGCGCCGGCAAAAACAATGCCCTTCATGCCGAGTCGGCGGGCGCCTTCAACATTGTCGGGATTGTCGTCGATAAAGATGCATTCTTCCGGGCGAAGCCCGAAGCGGTTGAGCAGGAGTTGGAAGATGGCAGGGTTGGGCTTGACCATCTTTACGTCGCCCGACACCACGTAGTTGTCAATCAACTGCAGGATGGGAAATCGGGCTCGAGCTTTGGGGAAAGTCTCCATTGACCAGTTGGTAAGGCCATATATGCTGTAGCGCGGGTCGTCCTTGAGTTCAAGAATCAGTTCCCTCATGCCGGGCATCTCGCCGGGCAGGGCCTCCTCCCAGCGGGAGTGGTACATGTCGATGGCCTCGGCATATTCGGGGAAGAGCCGTTGCTGTTCCTCTATGCACATCCGCTGGTCCTCTCCCGCATCTATGCGGTTGCGGAACGTGGCATCGCACACATGCCGCCAGAAAAACCAATACTTGGACTCTTCGCCATCGAAATAGGGGAGATAAACCCGCTCGGGCTCCCAGCGCACAAGCACGTTGCCAAAGTCGAAGATGATGTTCATGAGGTGAATGTGTGAATGTGTTATGTTGATACGTTGATATGTTGATATGATGCGAGCCGTATAAACTTATCAACTTATCAACGGACAACGATTAATCATAAACTTATCAACTTATCAACGGACAACGAATTCAAAAGTTATCTGTTGCCGTACATCTGTTCGTAGTAATTGGCGTAGTCGCCGCTGGTGACGTTGTCCATCCATTCTTGGTTGTCAAGATACCAGCGCACGGTCTTCTCTATGCCCTCTTCAAACTGTAACGAAGGCTCCCAGCCCAGCTCGCGCTGCAGCTTGGTGCTGTCGATGGCGTAGCGCAGGTCGTGGCCG
>JAEEGL011091026.1_pt1 | contig 16647 bp, 15 predicted proteins | sample 9134231 | NCBI WGS metagenome assembly JAEEGL01 (sample SAMN16246548, study PRJNA631951) | gut metagenome | biome: gut microbiome; feature: rumen; material: fiber-attached | host: Bos | place: Iran: Karaj | collected 2018-10 | reverse complement strand
TTACTGCACTTTCTATGTCTTCTGTAAGAGTTATTGAGCCGCCCGATTCTTTGTTCCATGCTGCACATTCATCAACGAGTGACTGTGACGGAAAATATTTTTTATTAGTGCATGCTGTAAAGTTAAGTCCTAGTTTTGAACATACTATGCAGAGCGAGTTTCCTATGTTGTATCTTGCATCTCCAAAGTAAACGAGCTTTTTACCTTTAAGCGAGCCCAAGTGTTCGCGGATTGTGAGCATGTCTGCAAGCATTTGTGTCGGGTGATATTCGTTTGTAAGTCCGTTCCACACAGGAACGCCTGAGTATTTTGCAAGGTCTTCGACGATTTTCTGTTCAAAACCGCGGTATTCGATGCCTTCGTACATTCTTCCTAAGACGCGTGCTGTGTCTGCGATGCTTTCTTTTTTACCGATCTGAGAACCTTCTGCAAGGTATGTCGTCATGATTCCAAGGTCGTGTGCGGCAACTTCAAATGAACAGCGGGTACGTGTACTTGTCTTTTCGAAAATGAGGGCGATGTTTTTTCCGCGGTGAGTATCAACTGCGATATGTTTTTTTTTCTTGTCCTTAAAATCGGCTGCAAGATCGAGAAGGTATGTAATTTCTTCTGGTGTAAAATCCTTGAGGGTAAGGAAATTTCTTCCTTTAAGATTGATACTCATTTTTGTTACCTCGCTTTAAGCTGAACTGAATAATAAAGAATTTTTAAAGTAAATTCAGCATAAGGGAAAGTATATAAAAAAATGAAAAATTATTCAATATTTATGCATAAATATGCAAAAAATGGAGAAATTTAATTTTCTTTACTATTACGAATTCTTAATATATAATTAGAGGATAGGATATAATATCTAGAAAGAGAGGTTTTTAAATGAGCGAAATATACATCAGTTATAGTGGTGCCAGCGGTTTTAAAAGAGCTAATGACAAGGGGGCTCTTGGGGGAAAAGTCGTAAGCTATGCAGATTTTAAAGGCTTGAGTGGAGATATAAAACCGGGATCTTCTGACGAATACGGAATCATTCTTGATTCTAAAGATGTTCAGGAATTTATTGCAAATTACGAAGAAGAAAGCATCTTTACTGATGCAGAAAAAGCATAGATTTTTTTGAGCATAAACGCTATCATTCTTTCTTATGGAAATTAAGATAGCGAACCTCGTCCGTTCTTACGTTCAGGATGATAAGACGGTCGAGGCTGTAAAAGATGTAAGTATAGAAATTCCGTCTAACACTATTTACGGAATTATTGGAAAAAGTGGTGCAGGTAAGTCGACTCTGGTTAGGCTTATCAGTTTACTTGAAAAACCAGATTCTGGAGAAATCTATTACGACAGAAAGCGTGTAGACAATCTTAGTAAAAAAGATCTGATTCTACAGCACAGACGAATCGGAATGATATTCCAGAATTTTAATCTTTTCTATTCACGAACAGCTGCAAAAAATATCGCGTATCCGCTTGAGATATGTCATGTCGCAGAAAAAGATATCAAAAAAAGAGTAAAGGAACTTCTGGAGCTTGTCGGACTTGCTGACAGAGCCGATGCTCCTATAAGCACACTTTCTGGCGGTCAGAAGCAGCGCGTTGCAATCGCTCGCGCACTTGCAAATAATCCTGACATTCTTTTTTGCGATGAAGCGACAAGCGCCCTGGATCCGCAGACAACACGTTCGATTCTTGAGCTTATAAGAAACATTCAGAAAAAAATGAATCTTACTGTTGTAATGATTACTCATCAGATGGAAGTTGTGCGCGACGCGTGCGAATATGTTTCGGTTTTAAATAACGGTTCTGTTGTCGAAACTGGAACTGTAAAAGAAATTTTTTCTAATCCTAAATCAGAAGTAACAAAAGATTTTTTAAGTCATCTTACTTCGAACGAAGAAGAAGAGTCGGGTAAGTTTGTTCGCTGGAGTGATAACGGCGGAAAATACATCATGCGGTTTGTGGGCGATAAAACCGGCGAACCTGTAATAAGTGATGTAAGTAAAAAATTTGATGTAGAGATAAATATTCTTGCAGGCGGTATCCAGCGTCTTCGTGAACAAGATGATGTCGGAACTTTAGTCGTTGACATTACAGGAAGTGAAAGCGAAGTTTCGCGTGCACTTGAGTATGTTAAAGAGAAGGGCGTTATTGTTGAACTTGCAGATGGAAACGATAGTAAAGTCCACAGCGATAGTGCGATCAACAGCGCGCGAGATTAAGGAGAAAACATGTTAGAGATAATCGGTGACTTTTTCAGGATGCTTGCAGAAAATTTTGGTGAACTTCTCGGTACTGTAATGGAAAAAATAATCCCTGCAATTTCGTCGCAGGCGTATGTTTTAGTTTCTGTTGCAAATTTAGAAACACTTGCAATGGTTTTATTTTCTACACTGTTTTCTGTTTTAATAGGACTTCCGCTTGGCGTACTTTTGTGCGTGACAGATCCTGTAAACGGAATTATTCCAAAGCGCGTTCTTAACAGTGTTTTAAACCGCATTGTTGATGTTCTGCGTTCTTTTCCTTTTTTGATTTTAATGATTTTACTTTTGCCGCTTGCAAGATTTATAATCGGAACTGCAATCGGAACGGCTGCAACTATTGTGCCTCTTTCAATCGCCGCCGCCCCTTTTGTGGCTCGCGTTATCGAGACGGCTTTAAAAGAAATTGATCCGGGAGTAATACAGGCTGCAAGGTCAATGGGTTCTACATCATGGCAGATTATCTATAAAGTGATGATTCCAGAAAGCATGCCGAGCCTTGTAGATGGAATAACCCTCACGATTATTAACCTTATCGGATACTCGGCAATGGCTGGTACAATCGGCGGCGGCGGACTTGGTGCCCTTGCGATTCAGTATGGGTATAACAGATTCCGTGCGGATATTCTTGTAGTGTCGGTTGTGTTTATTCTGATTATGGTTGGCATCGTGCAGATTGTCGGAACAACGATTTCGTCACGAATGATGAAAAAAAGATAAATAAAGTAAATCTAATATATTACCTAAGATGCTCCCGCAGCAATGTTCCAAAAAAAGCAAACATAAAAGTTAGATATACGCTCCCGCAGAAAAAACTATGGGGCCCGCACGCTGCGCTTCGCTTAGAAGTGCCTCCCATAGTTTGTTTCTGCTCCGCGTAACCTATCCTTTTTTTTGTTTTTTTTATATATATATGATGTTTCATATTTTTTATCCCATTGACAATAAGTGGGAAAAGGTATAATTTATTACCAATAATAACATACTAAACAGGTAGGTATTGCGTATGAAAAAAATTATTTCTATCGTTGCTGCTCTGGCAGGTGCCGCAGCATTGTTTGCCGCAAATCCAAAAAACACAAAGGCAAATGTAATTACAGTTGGAGCTACTCCAGAACCTCATGCAGAAATGCTTAATCTCGTAAAAGAAGATATGAAAGCTTTAGGCTATGAACTTAAGGTTATTGAATTTACAGATTATGTTACACCAAACGAAGCATTGGAAAGTGGAGAAATCGATGCTAACTTTTTCCAGCATCTTCCATATATGAATTCATTCAATAAGGAAAAGAATTTTCACCTTGTTAACGCAGGCGGAATCCACATCGAGCCTATTGCATTGTATTCTAAAAAAGTAACAAAGCTTGCTGACCTTAAAAAGGGAGCTGTAATTGCAATTCCAAACGATCCGACAAATGAAGGTCGTGCCCTTCTTTTGCTCCAGGAAGCAGGACTTATTACTCTTGATCCTAAAGCCGGAATCGAAGCTACACCACTTGATATCAAGAAAAACCCTAAGGGATTAAAGTTTAAGGAAATCGAAGCTGCAACTCTTCCACGTGTACTTATAGATGTTGACGCTGCTGTAATCAATGGAAACTATGCTATTCCTGCAGGTCTTGTTGCAACAAAAGACGGACTTTTCGTAGAAGGAAGCAAATCGCCTTATGTTAACATCATTTCTGTAAAGAAAGGAAACGAAAATAACGCTGCTGTTAAAGCACTTGTTAAAGTTTTACAGAGCAAGAAAGTTAAGGATTGGGTAGCTGCTAGATATCCAAACGGCGAAGTTGTTGTAGTGTTCTAGTACGTTTTAGATTGACAGAACATGCGTCCTGCAATCAAAAACATTTAATGGCGCGACTCCTTGTGGAGCGCGCCAAACCAATTTCAAAACCGACAGCTTTCGCTGCGGTTTAAATCATAGAGAAAAATTCAGTATTTTTTTGTTACGTTTTTTCGCTATTGATGAGGTAGTCCTGCCACAGTTTCGCCGCTTGGCTATCTTTCATCGGCGAAGACTTCTTCTTCTTTTACTTCTTTCCAGTTATCACTTTCAAAAATGTTGTCATGGATCGAGTTCCAGGTTTTTACAATGAACTTTGTCTTTGTGTGTTCTTCTGGAGACCACGATGCATCGCGTGCAACATAAACAATATCTTTTTTAACCTGATCTTTTAAGACTTTTCCTGTAAAAGGATTTACGGCGTTTTCTATTATTCCGTCAAAAGTAAAAATTGCTGCATCTGCGTTTGTCATAAATGTATCATCAACTTTAAGAGTGCCGTGTTCGTTAAAATCTTTTACAAGCAAAAGCGGGTTAAAGTAGTGTGGATATTTTTTCTCTGCAATTTTTCCAAGATTAGAACTTCCACCGTGGTCAGAAGCAATTATGATTCTTGTATTGTCATAGACTCCAAGATCTTTAAGATGCTTCATGAACTCACCAAGTTTTATAAAAGCTGCTGCATTTGTCTGATATGCGTTATCTCCTTTAAAAGGTCCCGGTGTTTCATCTGTTGTTGTAAGATTATAATCAGGATATCCTGTGTTTACAGGTTCGTGAGGAGTATCATTTACAATAATCGAGAATGTAGGTTTATCACCTGTGTCATCAGAAAGTTCCGGTAAAAGGTCTAAGGCAGAGTAATAATTTAAAAAGTCATGAAGATGCTGTTTGCCTGTTTTAGGTCTCCACCAGTGTCCGTCTTCGTAGATAAACTCTCTTGTTACAGGAAGCATGATTTTAAAGAAGCTTAACCATATGAAATTTCTTTTTAAAAGTTCACTAGGACGCTGGAAGCCTTTTACGTCCGGGTTCTGCTTTAACCATTCATCAAGGTAAACTCTTTCTGTTGGGCAGCACCTTATGTCCGGGAAGTCTTTATAGATTCTTAAATCCGGAATCCATTTGTAATCTGCCCATGACATGTCTGTAACTGTAGAAGTAAATCCGTTTTGAGAAAACAATACAGGAAGAACTTTTAGTGACTCATTATGTTTGTCTATGAGAGCTTCTGTATCACGTCTGTTTGTGTTTGCAGGAGTATATTCATAACCTCCAAATACAGGAGGGGCTCCAATTAAAGTCATTCCGCCATAAGAAACTGTATTTTCATATCGTGTAAAACCGTCAAACTGTTCGTATAAGAATGGTTTTTCTTCGAATATATACGGAATAAGACCTGTTAATCCGCGGTCAAGCATGATTAAAATTACATTCTGCTTGTCTTTAGAAAGATGAAATACAGGAGAAATCGTTGCAGGTGTAAGTGCAGAATTTGATTCTTTAATTTCTTTTAATTCTTTATATCCTTTTGAAATCGGAACAGAATTAACTACAGAAACAGAAACCATAGAAATTAAAATGATTGTAAAAAGCGAAGTGCAGATTTTAAATTTTTTATTCTTAAGTAAAAGATAAACTGCGATGATTACTGCAATGTTTGACAGGATGCTTAATGCAGCATATAAGAAATCTGGTCGCAACATTCCTGCATTTTCGAAAGTCAGGATTGTAGAAATTGAGCCGTATGAGCCGCCAAAAACAAATGCATTGAACATTGCGCAGAGTGTTACGATGCTTAAAAGAATTGTAAAGACTGCTTTTACGCGTTTATTAAAAAGATAGTAAAGACAGCTTGTCCAGAAAAGACAGAAGCCTATGCTCTGGAACAAAGAGTTTCTTAAAAAATAAAATGGAGAAGCATAATTATCTACAAAAGAAAATTCCATCGGCGAAGATGAAATTATGTATGACGGAATTACCCAGCCGCACAAAACAGAAAGTGTTATTGCAGATAAAAAGAATAATGTGTCACGCTGCCTGTCATTTTCTACAAGAGAAGCAAAGGGTTTATCAAGAAGATACTTTATTGCTTTTAGGATAAGAGGAAAAGCCGGAACTATTGTAAGAACACCGATTACAGCAAGACGTCTGAATAAAAATCCTGAATGTTTAAAAAGTAAAAACCAGACAGCGCCAAGATATACAACGCAAAGCAGAATATAAAGTGCGCGGATCGGCTTTTTAATTTTATAGAAAACGTTTTTTACAAGACTGAATACATTGTTCATTGTCCAGTATAAAACAAGACCGCTTGGAGAATCATAAAGGAACACAAGAAAGAAAGCTGCCATTAGATAAATCTGCAGTTTTTCTTTTATCGGATGTCCCTTTGTGTAGATAAAACCTGCAACAACATTTATCAATGTCATTGCAATCGGAAGAACATTAACAGGAAATGAGCCGATATGAAAAAGAGCATCGGGGCTTCCCATGTCTTTTATAAAAAGAAAAGCCTTGCCGTTAAGGGCAGGAAGTGTACTTAAGTATTTATATGCCGCGATAAAAAACGGAATCTGAATCAAAAGACTTATAGACGAGCGCAGAGCCATCATCGGATGGTAATGATTTTGTCTGTAATAGGTTGTAAGAATCATGTACTGCTCATCGCCTTTAAATACAGCTTTAATCCTGTCGACTCCCGGTTTTAATTTAAGCTGAATTTCGCGTTCTGTTTCCTGCCATTTTTCTGCAATTATATACATCGGAAGGCATAAAAAAGAAATGCCGATACTTACGCCTACTACGGCAAGCCCCGGGTTATAAAAGATTGCATCACAGAACGAGTAGAAAACTTCTACAAGCTGATATAACGGATAAATGATTATCGTGTATAAAAAATTTAACATGTACTAATCCTTCTTTGCTGTTAAATAATCTACAATATTTTTTACGGCAGATCCTATGCTGCACCATGCTTCTTCTTTAACTTTATTTCTGTTTTCTTCGAGACCCTTGTTGTTTATCGTGTCTTTGATGACAGAAGCAATTGATGGGAAATCTTTTTCTTCAAGCTTTACGCCGATTTGTGGCAAAATCTTTAAAGACCACATAGGCTCACCAAGCCAGTCTGCGTCATAAGGCAGTGTATCAAAGTTTGTATCTGCATAGATTACAGGTTTATTAAAGATGAATGTATAATCAAGAATGATGTCACTAAAGTCTGTAATCATTATGTCAGATTCGTTTAATACATCAAAGTTGTCATTGTCAAAATTCCATGAAACGTTTTTGCCTTTAAATTTTTTCATCAAAGAATCAAGTAATTCTTTTTCTGCAGTTAAAGACTGCGGGTGAGGGCGAACGATGATTTTAAAATCTGTTTTAGAAAGTTCATCTAAAAGTTTATCGCCAAATTTTGAAAGTATTGCGCTTTTGCCCCAGCTTGGCGCGATGAGTACAACTGGTGCTGTGTGCGGTGCGCGTGCAGGTAATAAAGCTAATCGCTTCTGGTTTTCGTCAAGATAAGTGCAGCCGACTGCTACAAGTTCTTTTTTTGCAATTGAAGGACGAAGACTTTCTATTTTTCTTATAAAGTTTATCTGGTTTTCGCCTGTAGTAAGGATAGCGTCGTAGTGGTCAAGCCCAAACATGCGGTAGCTTGCAAGGTCGCCTGCAGAATGCGGAATATGAATGTATTTATTTACATCTTTTGAGCGCTTCCACTGGTAAACATCAAGACCCGGTGTTGTTGCAATTACTTTGTCTGCCTTTAAGAAATTTAATTTTGCAAAAGGCTTGTTTCCAGAACCGAGGTATTCTGCTTTTACAAATTTGTAATCTTTAGAGAAAACAGGATCGTCCTGGCTTGCTGTGTAATATGTTAAAGGAATTTTTCGATTTTCAAATTCGTCACAAATCGGGCCAAATACGTTCCAGTAGCGTTTATGGTCAGAAAATATTACATAAGGGATGATATCTTTTTGTGCTGCCTCGTCTGTTTTACCGCGCGAGAAAAGAAATTTTAATTTTACGATAAGAGTTCTTATACCAAATACAGCAGCTGTTGCAATACCGATAAAGAGAGAAAAAAGCATGCTTCCTGTTCCAGGATCAATATATAAAAAGTTACAGATCATTTTGCATCTCCTGTGGTGTCGAGTTTAGACCAGTTTGCAGGATCAAAGATATTGTCTTTGACGTGATAGTTTTCTTTAGAATAAGGAAATTGAGTTTTCTTTATGATATAGGCCGTGTTAAAATTAGCTGGAACAAATACATTGCATCCATTTTCTTTATCTTGAATAAATTCTTTACCTGTAAAAGGATTTGTATTAGAAACCGGTAAATCCTTCTTTGCGAAGAAAATTGTATCTGCATTTGTCATGAAAGAGTTGTCTGTCTTTAAGTCTTCTGTGGAATTAAAATCTTTTACAAGGAAAAGCGGGTTAAAAGCTGCAGGGCTTTTTTGATTTGGGAAGTCTTTAAAGACATCGAACTTTAATTCATGTCCATGGTCTGCAACGATTATGATTCTTGTGTTGTCATAGATATCGTTTTCACGAAGATAGTCAAAGTATTTTGTAAGCTGTTTTATGGATGCTGTAAATACATTATAGTCTTTAGATAATCTTTCTAATTCTGTATTGCATCCAAGCGATTTTTTATCAAAATCTGATGGGTATTCAAAGTATTCGCCATCAAGATTTATAGGTTCATGGCATGAATCGTTTCCAATGTAAACAAAGGAGTCTGTGCTGTTAGAAAAATCTGTAAGTGACGGCAGATAATAAAGAGTACTAAAATGATCCAGAAAATTTCTTGATGACAAAATTTCTTTTGGTTTTATTGTATTATAAAAAACTATTCTGAACATTGGTGTAAAAACCTGAAGTATTGAAAAGTTTTTAATCTGTTTATCGCAGATTGTGTCACCGATTTTTTCGAAAGGGTTATCGATATTTTTTTCTTTCATGTACAGGTCTGTGTATTTTCCTGCCTGTTCAGAAACATTTATTTCTGGGATTTTTTTATAAGGAGTAAGATCCCCTTTCCACAGATAGTTTGAATATGAAGGATCTGTTACTGTTGCGCTAAAGCCTGCGTCAAGGAAAAGCTTTGGCATAACCATTAAGGCTTCGTTATGCTTGTCTTTTAATAGAATGTCAGCTCTCTTATTCATATTTTCTTGAGTATATTCGTAACCTGCGATGAGAGGCGGATAACCGTTTATTGTTCTTGAACCAAGGCTTATTGTATTTGGATAATATGTAAATCCTTTAAAATGCTCTGCGATGTCCGGGAACTGTTTTATTACATAAGGGAAAAATGGATTTTCTGCACGGTCAAGGAAAATGACTAAAACATTTTTTCCTGTCTTTGTAAAATGATAAACAGTTTTAAGTTCTTCTTTAGATGTTATTTTTTTTGAATCCTTACTTGCAAGGTAGTCATTTGCAGATTTATTGATGTAGCTTACTTTGTAAAGACCTAAAGATAATTCTGCAACTAATACTGCGATAAAGAAAGTATTGACTGCAGCAGAAACTTTTGAGTTTTTTATAAAAATTCCGCATGCAAAAATTACTGCAAAAATTAAAATTGACAAAAAAGTAAATGCAAGAGGAACAAAGTTAAGGACACCAGAATCATCAAGTACAAAAAGAGGATTTAATGTTCCATAATCAGGTTTAAAGATGTATGCATTGCATACTGCCATAATTAAAAGGGCAGGAAACATAAAACAAAGGATATTTTTTGTTCTGTTTCCAAACATCTTGTATATTACAAATGGCCATACAAAGCAGAAGCCCAGAAAGAAGAATACAGAAGATGTTATGTATGGAACAGGATTTGAAGTTGACCCTAAATTACAGAACTCTATAGGGCTTGAACCTATTACATTTGTAGTAAGAATAAGTCCCATAAAGAGGGCTAAACAAAGAGAAGAAAAAACAAAGGTTAGTGTATTTGTTAATGATGGTTTTAAATCAAGTCTTTCTGTAAACTTTTTATTTAATGCGGATTTATCTGCAAGCTTTTTAAGCAATGGAAGAGCGCAGAAGAATATTGTGATAAAAGTTAAAACGGCCTTTTTCCATGTATTTGTTTCGGGGTGTTTTGCCCAGAAGAAAATCGAAAGAAAAGTAAGGCAGAAGGCGATAAAGCCAAAAAGTATTGCGCCCGGTTTTTTTGTTTTTAAAACAACATTTTTTGCAAGACTAAAAAGATTATTTAAAATCCAGTAAATTACAAGACCGCTTGGCGAGTTATAAAGAAGTACAAGAAAGATACATGCAACTGCATAAAGCTGAACTTTTTCTTTTACCGGAGCTTCTTTTGTATAAACTGCACCGCTTACAAAATTAATAAGCGTCATGATTATTGGAAGAATATTTATGATTATTAATTTTGTTCCGACTGAAAATTTAAAAAGAGCATCTGGTCCTCCAAGGTCTTTAAAAATCCAGAACTTAGAACCTAAGAGGGCATCGCAGTTACTTAAATAGTGATAGGCTGCAATAAAAAACGGAATTTCTATTAATATCGAAAGAGAACTTCTCAAAGCATAAAGCGGGTGATAGTTATTCTGACGGTAATATTCAGAAAGCATCATAAACTGCTCATCACCTTTAAATGCCTTTTTAATTCGCTTTACGCGGAACTCAAGACTTTTAACAAGCTTTCTTTCTTTTTCCTGCAGGGCATCTGCAATATTATAAAGTGGAAGCGCAAGAATATTTATTACGATACTTACGACGACAACACAGTAAATTACGCTTTCGGTTCCAACTTTGTTTAAGCACATTCTAAAAACCCAGTCGACGATAAACTCGATAGGGGCGATAATAAGATTGTATAACATCAAAGCCTCTTGATTTTTGCTGTTTTCCTACTATTATATAGAATTTTTTTTGTATTTGCTATAGGGTCAAAAATAGGCTATAATTCTTTTATTCTTATGGAAGACTCAAACGACATTACGACTTTACAGAACATAGCAGATACTCTAAAAGAAGAACCGCTTGCAAGCCAGAGGGTTCTTGCAGAAAAAGCCGGAATGTCAATCGGCCTTATGAATGCCGTATTAAAGCGTTTTGCAGAGCGCGGCTGGATAATGCTTACCAACGTAAACCTTAAAAAGCTTTCGTATGCCATAACTCCTGCAGGAATCTCTGAGCTTACCCGCAGAAGCCAGAAGTTTGCCCGCCGAACCTTTGCCCTTGCAAACACATATAACGAAGAGCTTTGTTCCCTTGTCGAAAAGGCTCGAGGTGAAGGAAAGACTAAGCTTGCCCTTTATGGCTCAAGCTACATAAAGTTTCTTCTCATGTATGCCTGCCAGAAATTTGACGTTGAGTTTGTAGAAAAAGAGGTCGATTCTCCTGTCTGCGATGATGCGCTTTGTGTAATAGGTGAGCTTTCTGAAGGCGACAATGTAAAGCGCCTTATCGAAAAAGGCTGCATAAGTCTTTTAGATCTTTTAAAACAAGACTGAATAAAACAAGGGACTTTGCCGCATGGAATATTATTGCATAATGGTGCAGACGGGAGAAGAAAAGGTATTTCGCGAGGCAGCGCTAAAGGCTTTGGATGCTAAAATCTATTCTTTTGAGCGAAAGCTTTATACAAAACGGCGTGGATGGTTTACGGCACCGCTTTTTTCGGGCTATGTTTTTATAGAAGTTCCCGAGCTTACAGCCTCTATTTTTGAAAATCTTAAAAAAATAAGCGGTTTTTGCAGGATTTTACGGGACAATCAGAATCCTGTAAAAATTACGGGCAATGCACTTGAAGAACTAAAGCTTTTTATAAGAAACGGCGAAAACTGGGGAATTTCTAAAGTTCAGTTTTTACCCGGACAGAAAATTCTCGCAGTATCTGGCCCGCTTAAGGGCTTAGAAGGCAATATAGTTGCCGTAAACAAAAAGAAAAAGCAGATAACAGTCCAGTCCAGTCTTACCTTTGACGGCAAGAAATTTGACCTTTTATACGAAGACGTCGAAGTGATGTAAGGTGCCAAACGGATGCTTATGATTGTAAAACTCCCTCATGTTTTACAGTTTATACTTGACAAAATAATAGTAATTGTATTATAGTAAAAATACATAAAGATAAAGGAGGTAGAACATGCATAAACAGAATGTAGTTGGAATTGTTTTTCGTGGACCAGAAGGAAAGAAAGCTATCATGCAGATTATGCGTGCAAAAGCTCCAAAACCAGATCCTAATTTAGAAAAACGTATGAAGGCATTTAAAGAAGCTGTAAGAAACGGATTGTTTGAAAAGAATGAAAGGGTTTGATTTATATGTTGAACAGCTTTCTTGTGATCTCAATACATATGAACTAAAAATGTTCCGTGTACAGCATGATGAAATGCAGCTTTCTACATATCTAAAAAAATATGCCAAGAAACATCAGTCAGAAAATATCAATAAAGTTTATCTTGTTCGTTATGGCGCAACAGGTCAACTGGTTGCATGGTTTGGTTTAAAGACTGCAACCTTACCATATAATGATGATGGAGATTCTTTTTTAATTCCTGCAGTTGAATTGACTCATTTTGCTGTGGATGAGCGATTTAGAAATCCTATAGGATGCGAGCAGTCTGTTAGAACTGGCGAATTTATTTATTGGAATTTTATTTTACCCATAGTTAAGGATGTAGCAGAAAAAGTTGCCTGCAAGGCATTATTTGTATTTGCAATAGATACGCCAAAACTTGTCTCTTATTATAAAAAAGTTTTAAAATTTAAAGAACTCCCAGATACTAACGAAAAACAATTCTTTGAATATGCAGAACCCGATTATGATGAGGGCTGTAAATTTTTATATTTCCCAATTGAGTAAAATATCTCAGTCTACTGAGTAAATTATCTCAATGCATTGAGTAAAATCAAGTATAATTTTAAATTTTTTGCTACACGGATACTTATGAATGTCACACGGATTGGTTTTTGCTACGCAAAAACTGGGAGGGTAATTTTGTTTGTAAAACTCCCTCATTTTTTTGTAAATTTACTTGAAAAGTCGCTCATGAAAGTGTAAAAATCAAGTATTTTTTATATTTCCTGGCATATTATAAAACAAAGGGGTTGTATTAGTATTGCCACACGGATGCCTGTGATTGCCACACGGATTCGAAAAACCTAACGGTTTTTCTGATTTTATATATTTCTAAACTGATTTTGCGTTAGCAAAATCGAATCTGTGTGACACTCTTCTTTCTCAAAACGCGTTATTCTTTCCCATTTTAGTGAGTTCTCACCAAAGTTTACCAATAGACCAACATCCGCTTTTGTTGCTTTAAGATAATTAAGTACCTGAGCTTTATGAGCCTTAATAAGTTTTGAAACAGATTTTAATTCAACAATTATGCTTCCATAACAGACGAAATCTGCATAATATTTCTTGTTAAGTAGCTTACCCTTATATATTACGGGCAAGAACCTTTCGCGCTCATAAGGAATTTTTTGGATTTTAAACTCTTCTTCCAAGGCTTCCTGATATACCTGTTCTAAAAAGCCATTTCCAAGTTCATTGTGAACTTCCATGCATGCATTGATGATTTTTCTGGTCTGATCTTCAAATTTTAACATTCTGCCTCATGCCAATTATAGCATATAACCAGTACCTTAATTAGTGAAATAAAAATTTCAAATTACCTCAGTTTTTGCGTAGCAAAAACGAATCCGTGTGACAATTACAGGCATCCGTGTGGCAATACTAATACAATTGTTCAAAATTTGAACATATTGACACCACCGGTATGCCGCTATATAATAGAAACAATATCAGTTGCAACTGTTTACGAGGGGCGTTTGGCCCATAAATAAGTACAATGTCCGTCTGATTTGTCAGAGCCTTTGTGTTTACCGGGGATGGTGAACCGTTATGGAGACATTTTTTTTGTCTGCCAGAAGGGGAAAGGTATGGATGTTGGAAAATTTAGAAGATGAGTATAACCGCGAGCTTGAAGCGGAAAGAAAAAAAACGAATCTTAGAAGCGAAAATGTTGCAGTTTAACGAGTGGGTTTGATATATGTCAGATAAATTCTTAAAATTATTTCATGGCTCAAAAGATGGTATAAAGGGAAATATAAAACCTGCCAGCAGAGATTTATGTGATTTTGGGAAAGGTTTTTATATGGGTGTTTCTAAAGACCAGCCGATGACATTAATCTGTAACTATGATAATGCAATAATTTACGAGTTAAATTTAAATACAGAAAATCTTAATATAAAAGAAATTCCTTTAAATATTGATTGGGCACTTTTTGTAGCATTTAACCGAGGTCGGCTTTCTAAAAAAGTAGCACCTCAATTATACAAAAAATATGCTTCATATAAAAAAAATGTGGATATTTTTAAAGGATACATAGCAAATGACCGTATGTTTGTCGTATTAGACAGGTTTTTTGACGGAGAAATTACTGATGTTGCACTTGTTGAAAGCCTTTCTGCGTTAAAACTTGGGGTTCAATATGTTGCAGTAACACAAAAAGCATGTGATGCAATTTCTATACTAAAAGAGCAAAAGCTTACGAAAGAACAGAAAGATAAACTTATAAAGCAGAGTAACAAAAACAGACAGCTGGGTATTTCTCTTGCAGACAAAATCTGCCGTGAGCATCGCAGAGAAGGAAAATATTTTGATGAACTTATTAAATAAAAAGCCGCATACTCTCACGCAGTTTGAACGGCAGCTTTGTTCTGTTCAGGGAAGAATGTTTGAACTTTCTGCACAAAAAAAATTATCGAGTACAGAATTTATTGATTTTTATATGCAGAGCAGAACAGCAGAGTTTTTTGATCTTCCTTTTGACAGAACCCAATGGCTTGGAGAAGAAAATTTATTATGTGATGTTATAGATGAAAATCCAAACCTTTTGACCGGCAATGTTTACGATACAGAATCATTGTTTTGGATTGGTTATACCTATAAATACTGGCATTTTCTTAAAAAACAAAAAAGTAAAGATATAGTAAAAAAATGTGATGCTCAGATGATGCATGCGCTGTATCCTGCTTATCATACACTGGACCCGGCACAGGCAATAGAACGAATCTTAGAAGCAAAGGAAATGAGGAAACGAAAAAAATGAAATACGCATTAATCGGATGTGGCCGTATTGCCACAAATCATGTAAAGGCTGTCTTAAACAATGGACTTGAATTTGTTGCTGCCTGCGATGTTGAACTTAACAATATAGAAACACTTCTTGCAAAACATAATCTTGAAAACGATAAATCAATTGCACGCTATACAGATTATAAAAAGATGATACAGGAGCATCCTGAACTTGAGCTGGTTGCCATTGCGACAAGCTCCGGGGCTCATGCAGAAATTGCACTTTACTGTATCGATCACAACATAAATGTAATTATCGAAAAACCGATGGCGATGAATATGGCAGATGCAGAAGAAATCATAAAACGAAGCGAAGCAAAGGGCGTAAAGGTGTGCGCATGTCATCAGAACCGTTTTAATATTGCTGTTCAGAAAACACGAAAAGCACTCGAAGAAGGTCGCTTTGGAAAACTTTCGCATGGTTCAATACATGTTCGCTGGAACAGAAATAAAGCATATTATGATCAGGCTCCATGGCGCGGAACTTGGGCAGAAGACGGCGGATGTCTTATGAACCAGTGCATTCACGGGATCGATCTTCTGCGATGGATGATGGGAGATGAAGTTGATACAGTATACGGCGTTACACGACAGCAGCAACATCATTATCTTGAAGCAGAAGATGTCGGAATGGCAGTCGTTACATTTAAAAACGGAGCCGTTGCAACAATCGAGGGAACTGTAAACGTATATCCTAAAAATCTCGAAGAAACACTTTATCTTTTTGGTGAAAAGGGAACAGTAAAAATAGGCGGAACATCTACAAACAACCTCGATGTATGGGATTTTGCAGATGAAACAGACGAAGATAAGGCAAACAAAGGACTTGAAGAAGCAACAAGCAACGTTTACGGTAACGGTCATACAAGCGTTTACGCAGATGTAATTGATGCAGTAAAAAATAACCGCGCACCATATATCGATGCACATGCTGGCCGCAATGCACTTGAGATGATTCTTTCTATCTATAAGAGTGTTAAGACAGGACAGCCTGTAAAACTCCCGCTTAAGGATTTTGCAAGTGTTGATATGGAAGGGACGTTCTAACACAATAAAGTTTAGAAATATTTCTTATAATAAAGAGACAACTTAATGAGTGAAAATCAATATTATGTTCATGAATCATCGTATGTAGATGAAAATGTTACTATCGGTGATAAGACCAGAATCTGGTATTTTTGCCATGTTTCAAAAGGCGCATCAATCGGAAAAAACTGTAACATTGGACAGAATGTTTATATCGGTTATGATGTAAAAATCGGAAACAACTGTAAAATTCAGAATAATGTTTCTGTTTATGACGGAGTAGAACTCGAAGATGGAGTTTTCTGCGGACCTTCGTGCGTGTTTACAAATGATCTTACTCCAAGAGCTGAATATCCAAAAGGACTTCAGGGACATTTAAAAACTCTTTTAAAGCACGGAGCGACTATAGGGGCAAATGCAACTATAGTTTGTGGCCATACAATCGGTGAATATGC
>JAEEGL016977200.1_pt1 | contig 16648 bp, 14 predicted proteins | sample 9134231 | NCBI WGS metagenome assembly JAEEGL01 (sample SAMN16246548, study PRJNA631951) | gut metagenome | biome: gut microbiome; feature: rumen; material: fiber-attached | host: Bos | place: Iran: Karaj | collected 2018-10 | reverse complement strand
ATAATCTAATTGTAAACATCTACTTATTATGGGAATTCTTAAAAACAAAAACGTATGGGTGGAGATACTGCGGTTGGCAGGAGCCATCATCACGGCTCTGCTGACAACCCTTGGCACTACATCGTGCATGGGATTGCGATAGTCATGGCCGCATGGCTGTTTATGTAGAAGGTGTAAAAACAGGGCGTTTTCTTAGGAAACGCCCTGTTTTTAATCCCTACCGATTACTGATAACTGCGTCAAAGTTCGTTAATTGTTTGGCTATGTCGGCAAAATGGGCTACCTTTGCACCCGCTTTTTTAGAATTGAAGGATATGAAGAAAATACTGACGATAGGTTTATTGTTTTTTATTTTTAATTTATTCTTTAGCCCTGCCAGGGCGCAGGTGAAAGTGGAGTCTGAACTGAGCAGCGTGGAGATGCTCGTTGGCCAGCAGGTGCAACTCACGGTGAGTGCTACTGCCGATGCCGATGCCAACGTAGAGTTTCCGCAGGAGGGACAGTTGCCCGCAGGCGTGGAGTTCCTGGGTGCGGTAGACATGCCCGACGAGAATGCCGATGGCGGCATGGTGCGCCATCAGCGTGGCTACGTGCTCACATCGTTTGATGACACCTTGTACTACCTGCCGCCGCTGACGGTTAAAGTAAACGGTCAGGAGTATCAGACCAACCAACTGGCATTGAAGGTGTTGACGGTTGACGTAGACACGACCGACTACGAGAAATACTTTGGCCCGAAAGATGTGCAGGACAATCCCTTTGACTGGGAACTTGACGACTGGGCACTACCTTTCTGGCTCAGCGTGCTGCTGCTGGTGCTCATGGCCGCGGGCTATTATCTCTATATCCGCTTGCGCGACAACAAGCCGGTGATTGCCCGTATACGCATTGTGAAACGACTGCTGCCCCACCAGAAAGCCATGAAGGCCATCGAGGAGATTAAGGCTGAGAAGATGGTGACGGCCGAAGATCCGAAGGAATATTACACCCGACTGACCGAAACGTTGCGCAAGTATATAGAGGAGCGCTACGAATTCAGCGCCATGGAGATGACGAGCAGCGAGATTATTGAGCAACTGATGAAGAAGGGCGACCAGGAGGCTCTCAGCGAACTGAGGCAGTTGTTCCTCACGGCCGACCTGGTGAAGTTTGCCAAGTATTCCACGCTTATCAACGAGAACGATGCCAACCTTGTGAGTGCCATCGACTTTATCAATAGGACGAAGATTGAAGTGCCCGTCAGCAACGAGCCCGTGAAGCCCCAACTCACGGCCGAGGAACAGCGCACGCAGAAGAGCCGCATCATGCTGAAGACGTCTATTTGGGTGTTGGGTGTTTGCTGTTTGGTGTTGTTCGGCTATATCGTCTATAGTGTTATTGACATCTTGTAGAGTTGAGAGTTGAGGGTTGAGAGTTGAGAGACTTTAGTTAAAGATTGAAGATTATGGAATTTGCAAATAAAGAATATCTGTTTCTACTGCTGCTCATCATACCTTATATAATATGGTATGTGATGTTCAGGAAGAAAAGTGAGCCAACCATCCAGATGGCCGACACCAACGCGTTTAAGTTTGCGCCGCGCAGTTGGAAGGTGACGCTCATGCCCCTACAGATGCTGCTGCGCATCGTGGCGTTTACCATGCTGGTGGTGGTGCTGGCCCGTCCGCAGACGCATGATGCCATGCAGAACGAGAATATCGAGGGCATCGACATCATGCTGGCCATGGACGTGTCGACATCGATGCTGGCCGAAGACCTGAGAGACGATGCCCGTAAGATTCAGAACCGCATAGAAGCCGCTAAGACGGTGGCAGCCGAGTTTATAGCGGGCAGGCCCAACGACAATATCGGCCTGACCATCTTTGCCGGCGAGGCCTTTACGCAATGCCCTATGACCATCGACCATGTGTCGCTGTTGTCGCTGCTTCATAATGTGCGGACCGACATTGCCGCCCGAGGACTCATTGAGGACGGCACAGCCATAGGCATGGGACTGGCCAATGCCGTGAGCCGCCTCAAGGACTCGAAGGCGAAGAGCAAGGTGGTGATCCTGCTGACCGACGGCAGCAACAACCGTGGCGACATCTCGCCCATGACGGCGGCCGAGATTGCCCAGAGCCTGGGCGTGCGTGTCTATACCATCGGTGTGGGCACCAACGGCACCGCCCGCTATCCGCTCACCGTGGGCGGCAGCGTGCAGTATGTGCAGATTCCCGTGGAGATTGACACCAAGACGCTGACCGACATTGCCAATACCACCCACGGCAAGTTCTATCGTGCAAGGAATGCCGAAGAACTGCGTGAGATTTATCATGAGATTGACAAATTGGAGAAGTCGAAAATTGAAGTACAGCGATTCAGCCGCCGCTACGAGGACTACCAGAAATATGCCCTGATAGCCCTGTGTGCGCTGCTGATAGAGGTGCTGCTGAGAATAACCGTGTTTAGGAGAATACCTTAAAAGGGAATAGTGAAAAGGGAATAGTGAAAAGAGAATATGTACAGATTTGAAAACCCGGAATACCTGTGGCTGCTGGTGCTCGTAGCATTATGGGCACTCATTCGCTTTGCCACATACTTTAATCAGAAGAAACGGCTGCGCCGCTTTGGCGATCCAGAACTGCTGAACCAACTGATGCCCAACGTGTCGCGCTGGCGCCCGCTGGTCAAGTTCTGCCTCTTGGAACTCGCCCTGGTGCTCGTCATCATCGCCCTGGCCCGTCCGCAACAGGCCAACAGCATCAGTCAGGAGCAGCGTGCAGGCATAGAGACGGTGATAGCCCTCGACATCAGTAACTCCATGCGGGCTACCGACGTGTCGCCTTCGCGCCTTGACCGTGCCAAGATGATGGTCGAGAACCTTGTGGAGAATTTCACCAACGACAAGATTGGTCTCATTGTCTTTGCCGGTGATGCCTTCGTACAATTGCCGATTACCAGCGACTATGTCTCGGCCAAGATGTTTCTCAGCACCATCGACCCGACGATGATAGTGAACCAGGGCACCGACATTGCAGCGGCCATCAATATGGCCACCCATTGTTTCACCCAGCAGGAGCATGTAGGCAAGGCCATCATTATCATTACCGACGGCGAAGACCATGAGGGTAATGCTATTGAGGCAGCCAAGGACGCCAAGGAGCAAGGCTTTAATGTCTATGTGCTGGGCATTGGCTCTACCAACGGCGCCCCTGTTCCTGACCCTGCCACCGGCAGTTTCATGATTGACAACAAGGGTGAGACCGTGATGTCGCGCCTCAATGAGCAGATGTGCCGCGAGGTGGCTCAGGCCGGCGGCGGTGCCTATATCCATTTGGATAACAACAGCAGCGCCCAAAGGCTATTGGACGAGGAACTGGACAAACTGGAAAAAGGCGAGACAACCATCTACAGCGACTACGCCGAGCAGTTCCAGTATGCAGCCGCCTTTGCACTCCTGCTACTCATTTTAGAGATTTGTATCTTGGATCGTAAGAATCCTTTGCTCAAGAATATTAAATTGTTTAAACGATGAAACTGGCAAGACTGATTCTTTTGTTCATCATTATAATGGTGGGAAGCGGCACCACTTTTGCCGACAACCGCCAGGCCCGCAAACTGATAAGAAAGGGCAACAGCCTCTATCGCTCGGACAAGAGACAAGAGGCTCAGGTTAACTATCTGAAGGCTTATCGTGCCGACAGCACCGATGCCCGCGTAATATATAACCTGTCAACGTCGATGTTCCCACGCGACTGGAAAGCCACACCCCAGGAGCGTCGCGACACGATGGCCGCCTTCTATAATTCGGCAGCAAAGCAGGAGCAGAACCCGCTCCGCAAAGCGCAGGCCTATCACAACATGGGTGTAGTCTATCAGAGTGCCCAGCAGTTTGACAAAGCCATAGAGGCCTACAAGGAGTCGCTGCGCAACAATCCCAACGATGATGAGACGCGCTATAACCTGGTGCTCTGTCAGCGGCAACTGAAAAACCAGCAGGGCGACGGCGGCAGCAATAACCAGCAGGATCAGCAGGACAAGCAAGACCAGCAGCAACAACAGCAGGAACAGCAAAAGCAGCAGGAGCAAAAGCAGCAGGAGCAGCAACAGCAGCAACAGCAAGAGCCGCCCATGAGCAAAGAGAATGCCGAACAGTTGCTGAATGCAGCCATGCAACAGGAGAAGAAAACCCAGGAGCGCATGAAGGAGGCCCAGCAGCAGCCCCAACGTCGCCGCATAGAGAAGAACTGGTGATTAAAGAGGAAAGTAAATTAGATTGCAGCACAAACTAAATTAGTTTGTAAAACAAATTAAATTAGATTGCTGCGCAAAGTAAATTAGTTTGCAAAGTCGAAAAACTGATAAAGGAGAGCAATAACATGATATACAGATTTAACGATAAGGCTAAACGGTGGGTGAATTGGTTTCTACCTTTTTACCTTTTAATCTTTTTACCTTTCACAGCACAAGCGCAGACGCTCACAGCCAACGCACCGCAGCAGGTGGCCGTAGGGCAGCAGTTCCGTCTGACTTATACGGTCAACACGCACGATGTGTCGGGATTCCGCGTGGGACAGATACCACAGGATGCCTTTGAGGTGCTGATGGGGCCGAGCACGAGCACGCAGTCGAGTTTCAGCATGGTCAACGGCCGTACTTCGCAGTCGTCGACGGTGACCTATACCTTTGTGTTGAGTGCCCTGAAAAATGGCACATTCACCATCCCGGCTGCCACAGTCAATGCTGAGGGCAAGCAGATTACCTCCAATACCCTGAAGATTCAGGTCAGCGGAACAGCACAGCAGGGAGGTGGCGGCAACAGCCGAGGAGCCCGGGGCGGCAACGGCCAGCAGCCCGAGACACGCTCGGCAGGGACTCCTATCTCTGGTTCCGACCTCTTCATCAAGGTCAGCGCCTCGAAGAAACGGGTGGTAGAGCAGGAGCCAGTATTGCTCACCTATAAGGTCTATACGCTGGTCAGCCTGACGCAACTGGAGGGTAAGATGCCCGACCTGAAAGGCTTCCACACGCAGGAGATAGCATTGCCTCAGGAGAAGAGTTTCAAGATAGAGCAGTTCAACGGCCGCAACTATAAGACGGTGACTTGGAGCCAGTATGTCATGTTCCCGCAGATGTCGGGCAAACTGGAGGTTCCTCCCATCACGTTCAACGGCATCGTGGTGCAGCAAAACCGCAACATCGACCCCTTTGAGGCGTTCTTCAACGGCGGCTCCAACTATGTGGAGGTGAAGAAGCAGATACAGGCACCGGGCGTGGAAATCCAAGTAGACCCGCTGCCCGACCGTCCGATGGGCTTCAGCGGAGGCGTGGGCAAGTTTAGCATGAAGGCCGAGATTGACAAAGACGAACTGAAGTCGAACGACCCGCTTACCATTCGCGTCACCATCAGCGGAACGGGCAACCTAAAACTGATCAAGGAGCCCATCATCAAATTCCCCAAGGACTTTGACACCTACGATGCCAAGATTACCGACAAGAGCCGGTTGACCACCAGCGGTCTTGAGGGTAGCATCATCTATGAATACCTTGCTGTGCCCCGTCATCAGGGACAGTACACTATCCCGCCGGTTGAGTTTATCTACTACGACACCCAGGCTAAGCAATACAAGACGCTGACCTCGGAGGCCTTCCAACTTGATGTGGCCAAAGGTGAAGGCGGCGAGAGCCAGATGCAGACCTACACCAGCCAGGAGGACATCCAGATGCTGGGCAGCGACATACGCCATATCAAGTTGGGCAGCGCCAATATCAAGGCCGACGGTGACTATTTCTTTGGCTCCTATCTGTATATCCTCAGCATATCGGCCTTGCTGCTTGTCTTCATCACGCTGTTCTTTGTTTTCCGCCAGCGTGCCATTGAGAATGCCGACCTTGGAAAGGTGCGCGGGAAGAAAGCCAACAAGATAGCCACCAAACGACTGAAGCAGGCTGCCAAGTTGATGAAGGACAACAAGCCCGGCGAGTTCTTTGATGAAACGCTGCGCGCGCTCTGGGGCTACGTGGGCGACAAACTCAACATTCCCGTTGAGCAACTATCGCGTGAAAACATCAGCGACCGCCTGTCGGCTCATCAGGTCAACAGCGACATCATCGGCCAGTTCCTTAGTGCTATCGACGAGTGCGAGTTTGAACGCTATGCACCCGGCGAACCGAAGGGAAATATGAGCAAGGTATATCAGACGGCAATGACCGCCATCGAGAAAATAGAAGAAGGAATGAACCGCAAGCCAAAGAAAACGGCTGCCACAGCCGTCCTGTTGCTGCTGATGCTGATGCCGTCGTCGGTGTTTGCCCTGACCAAGGCCGAAGCCGACAGCAGTTATGTCAACGAGAACTATCAGCAGGCCATAGAGCAGTATGAGCAAATGCTTCGTGACGCAGGGCCGAGTGCGGAGTTGTACTATAATCTGGGCAACTCGTACTACCGCATGGAGAACATTACATACGCCATCCTGAACTATGAGCGGGCCTTGCTGCTCTCGCCCGGCGACGACGACATACGCTTCAACCTGCAGTTGGCACGCAGCAAGACCGTCGACAAGATTGTGCCTCAGTCGGAGTTCTTCCTCACGACGTGGTATCGCTCGGTTGTCAATATGATGAGTGTCGACGGATGGGCCTACGTGGCCATCTTCTGCCTCGCCTTTGCCGTGATACTGCTTATTGTCTATCTGTTCGCTTCGCCCATCTGGTTGCGAAAGATCGGGTTCTTTGGCGGTCTGCTGCTGCTGTTGTGCTTTATACTGGGCAACGTGTTTGCCTGGCATCAGAGGCAGATGATTGTACATCGCGACGGGGCTATCATCATCCAGTCGGCAGTACCCGTGAAGAGTACGCCGGCACAAAACGGCACCGACCTGTTCCTGCTGCACGAAGGGACTAAAGTCAATATCATCGACGACACCATGAACGGATGGTATGAAGTGCTCGTGCCCGACGGCAAGCAAGGCTGGGTGGAAACGAGCCAAATCGAAGTGATCTGAGGGTTGAGAGTTAAGAGTTGAGAGTTGAGAGTTGAGAGACTTTAGTTGAGAGACTTTAGTTGAGAGATTATGGAAGAGTTGATAGGATTTGACAAGCAGTTGCTGCTTTGGTTCAATGGCAGCGATTCGCTGTTCCTCGACGGACTGGTGAAGACGCTGACCACCGCCACCACGTGGATACCGCTCTACATAGCATTGCTCTATCTCGTGGTGAAAAACAACGACACCATGCAGAAAGTGCTGCTTATCGTGGGCTGTGCTGCTGCCTGCGTGCTTATGGCCGGTACGCTCAACGACCTGTTTGTCAAGCCCGAGGTGGCCCGCTGGCGTCCGTCCCACGATGCCGAGATAGGCATACTGACAGACGTGGTGAACGGCTATCGTGGCGGCAAATACGGATTCTTCTCGTCTCATGCTGCCAACACTTTCAGCATCGCCATCTTCTTTTCCCTGCTGGTCAGAAGCAAGATACTAACCACCGCCCTCGTCTTATGGTCGCTTACCAACTGCTGGACGCGCCTGTATCTCGGTGTTCATTTTCCGGGTGACATCTTATGCGGACTCCTTTGGGGAGGCGCCGTGGGAACGGGTATATGGTATCTGCATCAGTATATCGTCAAGAAGATGGCCAGCGGAAAACAATTCATATCCTCACAGTACACAGAGACAGGCTATCAGTTAACCGATGTCGACGTGGTGGTGTCAGTCCTGATGTTCACATTGGTATACGCCATTCTGAGGTCGTGTTTCATGCTTTATATTTAGAAGGAATGGAAACCAAACATATTCATATCAGCGATTACAACTATGACTTGCCCGATGAGCGCATAGCCAAGTTTCCGCTTGCGCAGCGCGACCACTCCAAACTTCTGGTTTACAACCATGGCGAGGTGAGCGAGGACATTTTCTGCAACCTGCCTGCCCATCTGCCTACGGGAGCACTCATGGTGTTCAACAATACGAAGGTCATACAGGCACGCATGCATTTCCGAAAGGACACGGGTGCCCTCATCGAAGTGTTTCTGCTGGAACCGGCCCAACCCACTGACTATGAGCAGATATTCCAGACACGCGGTCGCTGTGCGTGGTACTGTCTTGTGGGCAATCTGAAGAAATGGAAAGAGGGAACGCTCAGGAGAAAAATAATCGTCAATGGTGAAGAATATATAATTAGTGCGACGCGAGGCGAGATGCATGGCACCAGCCATCGGGTGGACTTTGAGTGGGAAAACATCTCCTTCGCCGAAATTCTTGAGTCGATGGGCGAACTGCCTATCCCGCCATACCTGAACCGCGAGACGCAGGAGAGCGATAAGACCACCTACCAGACCGTCTATTCCAAGATAAAAGGTAGCGTGGCGGCACCAACGGCTGGCTTGCATTTCACCCCGCAGGTGCTCAATGCCCTCGATGCTCACGGCATAGACCGCGAAGAGGTGACGCTGCATGTGGGTGCTGGCACCTTCAAACCCGTGAAGAGCGAAGAGATTGAGGGTCACGAGATGCACACCGAGTATATCTCCGTACACCGCCAGACGCTGGAAAAACTCCTCGCCCACAACTGCGAAGCCATTGCCGTAGGCACCACCAGCGTGCGTACCCTGGAAAGCCTTTACTATATGGGCCTCAAGGTACTGGCCAATCCCGACATCCAGGAGGCTGAGTTACATGTGAAGCAGTGGGAGCCATACGAGGAACTCTTACCTCTCTCCCCTCACCTCTCACCTCTCACCTCTCACCTCTCACCCCTCACCTCTCAATCAGCCATCCGCGCCCTTCTCGACTGGATGGATCGCAACGGGCTTTCTGTGCTCCACAGCAGCACGCAGATAATCATTGCGCCCGGCTACGACTATAAGATTGTGAAGATGCTGGTCACCAATTTCCATCAGCCGCAGTCCACGCTGCTCTTATTGGTGAGTGCCTTTGTGCATGGCGACTGGCGCAAGATATACGACTACGCCCTTGCTCACGATTTCCGTTTCCTGAGTTACGGCGACAGTTCATTGATAATCCCCTAAAGTCTCACCTAAAGTCTCTCAACCCTCAACTCTCAACTAAAGTCTCTCAACTCTCAACTCTCAACCCTCAACTCTCATCTAAAGTCTCTCAACTCTCAACACTCAACCCTCAACTATGAAATACGGACTGATAAAAGTGGCCTCTGCCATACCAGGTGTGCGCGTGGCCGACGTAGAATACAACCGACATCAGATAGAAAGTCTCATTGCCCAGGCAGAAGGAAAGGGAGCCGAAGTCATCGTCTTCCCCGAACTGGCGCTCACGGGCTATACCTGTCAGGATCTCTTCCGCCAGCAACTGCTGCTCGACAAGGTGGAAGAAGCCCTGCTCATATTGCTCGACTTCACCCGCAAACTCGACATTATCTCCGTGGTGGGCCTTCCTGTACGTATAGGCTCGCTGCTCTATAACTGTGCGGTGGTCATACAGCGGGGCACGGTGCTGGGATTGGTACCAAAGACCTACCTGCCCAACTATAACGAGTTCTATGAGAAACGATGGTTTGCATCGGCTGCCGACCTCATGCCCCAAGACATCTATCTGGCAGGCAGTCCCGTACACGTAGCCAACGAGCCCCTCGTCTTCCGTACTTGCGACGGCGTAGGCTTCGGCATCGAGATCTGTGAGGATGTGTGGGCACCGCTGCCGCCGAGCAACAACCTGGCACTCGCCGGAGCCGACATCATCCTCAACCTATCGGCCACCGACGAACTCCTGGGCAAGCACGACTACCTCTGCTCGCTGCTGGCTCAGCAGAGCGCACGCATGATGTGCGGCTATGTCTACAGCAGTTGCGGCTTTGGCGAGTCAACACAGGATGTGGTCTATGGTGGCAACGCCATGATATTCGAGAATGGCAAACTCATCGGCAAGTCTGAGCGTTTCTCGTTAGAGCCCCAACTCATGATACAGCAAATAGATGTTGACCTCTTGCGTTCGGAACGTCAAAACAACACTACTTTCCGGACGGCTCAGGACGGTGCCACCTCGCGCATCATACAGGCCAAAGCCGTCAACCCACAGGAGTTCACGCTCATTCGTGACATCAATCCGCATCCCTTCATCCCCTCTGGCAACCAGATGGCCGACCATTGCGAGGAAGTGCTCAATATCCAGACGATGGGACTCTGCAAACGCCTTCACCATACACGTTGCGACAAAGCCGTAGTAGGCATCAGCGGCGGTCTCGACTCTACACTGGCCTTGCTCATCGTAGTGCGTGCCTTCGACAAACTGGGCCTCTCGCGCAGGGGCATTATCGGCATCACCATGCCCGGCTTTGGCACTACCGACCGCACGCACGACAATGCCGTCGGCCTGATGCAGTCGCTCGGCATCACGCAGCGCGAAATCAGCATTGCAAAGAGCGTCACCCAGCACTTCGAAGATATTGGCCACGACATGGCTGTTCACGACGTGACCTACGAGAACTCACAGGCCCGCGAACGCACGCAGATTCTCATGGATGTAGCCAATCAGGTTGGCGGTATGGTCATCGGCACAGGCGACCTCTCGGAACTGGCCTTAGGATGGTGTACCTATAACGGCGACCATATTTCGATGTATGGCGTCAACGCCAGCGTGCCCAAGACGCTCGTACAGTACCTCATACGCTATCTGGCACAACTGCCGGCCTTTGCCGAACAGCGCGATACGCTTATCGACATCGTGGAAACGCCCATCTCGCCCGAACTCACACCCGCCGATGCCGAGGGAAACATACAACAAAAAACGGAAGACCTCGTAGGTCCTTACGAACTCCACGATTTCTTCCTTTACTACCACCTGCGCTGGGGATTCACGCCCGAGAAGATCATGCTCTATGCCCAGAAAGCCTTTGGCACCAAGTATGATGACGACACATTGAAACACTGGCTTCAGACCTTCTACCACCGCTTCTTCAGTCAGCAGTTCAAGCGTTCCTGCCTGCCCGACGGCCCCAAAGTGGGTAGTGTCAGCCTCTCGCCACGCGGCGACTGGCGCATGCCAAGCGATGCTTCTGGTGTGTTGTGGATAGAGAATGGGGGCGTGTCATGACACGCCCCCAAAGATGTGTTTATACGGGTATCTTGTCGATGCGCTTCTGATGGCGCCCGCCTTCAAACTCTGTTGAGAAGTATTCGTCCATAATCTTACGGGCCATTTCCTCATTGATGAAGCGGCCAGGCATTACCAGCACGTTTGCATTGTTGTGCTGACGTATAAGGTGTGCTATCTCCGGAATCCAGCAGAGGCCTGCACGAATGCTCTGATGCTTGTTCAGCGTCATATTGATACCCTCGCCGCTGCCGCAGATGGCGATGCCAGGATACACCTCGCCCTCCTCAATGCCGCGTGCCAGCGCATGACCGAAGTCACTATAGTCGCACGATTCCTCGGTGTAGGTTCCATAGTCCTTATACTCGTATCCCTTCTCTTCAAGATACTTTTTCACAAACTGTTTCAATTCGTAGCCAGCATGATCACTGGCCAATCCAATAATCTTTACTTCCATGATAGTTATAATAATGTTATGTTAATTCAAAGATTCCCGTAGGCATTGTACGTTTCAAAACTGTCAGATTGAAATCAACACCTGGTATTATGCCGTATGAGCGAAGTATTGTCTCAACCGTTTTCCGGGCTAACTCCGGGTGGTTGTTTTCCGCAGAGAGATGGCAGAGCCATACATAACGTAACTGCTCACTCATATTTTTTGCAATCGTTTCGGCACACGTTACATTGCTCAGATGGCCGGTAGGACATGCTATCCGTACCTTCAGATGCTGGGGATATGAACCCTGACGAAGCATTTCTATGTCGTGATTGGCCTCAATGACGAGATAATTTGAACGGTTGATATACAATGCCATTTCATCCGTGACGCTTCCTGCATCGGTAATGATTGTGAAAGTGACCCCGTCAGCCTGTATATGATACCCCACATTATCACTACTGTCGTGAGGCACCGTGAAAGGCGTCACTATGAAATCTCCCATTGTGAAAGTGTTGCCTGGCTGGACTATCCTGCGTAGCCCTGCACTCACCTTCCGGCTGACACAATAGTTGCGGTCAATTCCGTCGTGTACGATTTGGGTAGCATAGACAGGCAACTGGTAGTCATAACTGAGACTTCCTACACACTTGATGTGGTCGGCGTGGTCGTGAGTAATGAGAATATGTTTTACCTTTGACATGCTGAGCCCATAATCCCGGAAATACTTCTTTAATGCCCGCACGCCAACACCTGCATCGATGAACAGGGCATCGGTGTCGGTATAGAGTAAATAGCAGTTGCCGCTACTACCACTGCCAAAGGAGATAAATCTCATCATTGTGCTCCCTTAATAACTTCTTTCTACTTTGACGGCCATTTAGTAATATTCATTTGCAAAGGTAATAACTTTCAAATAAAAATCCAAATTTTTATTCATGGTTTTTCTTTTTTCCACAGAAAATGAACCTTTATGCGATTAGAACGGCATTCCCACCGCAAAGTGGAAAGCATAGTCACGACTGAAGCGTGGGTGAAGTAGCGGATAATGCTCGTCATCCTCTGTATCGTAAGCAGGATTGACAGCCTTCATGCCCAGGTCGAACCTCAGAATGAAGTAATCGAAATTAAGCCTGAGGCCAAGGCCGTAACTTGCGGCTATCTGCTCTGCAAAGTCGTCGAAATGGAACTGACCGCCAGCCTGGCTGCTATAGTTGCGCAGCGTCCACACATTGCCGGCATCGAGGAAGAGGGCACCGCTGAACTTCCAGAACAGTCGTGTGCGATATTCGGCGTTCAGGTCAAGTTTCATATCGCCCGTCTGATTGATGAAGTTGATACGCCCGTCGCGCTCCTTGTATTTTCCTGGTCCGAGCGTTCTGACATTCCATCCTCTTACGCTGTTGGCACCTCCCGAGAAATAACGTTTCTCGAAGGGCAGCACGGTAGAGTTGCCGTAAGGGTAGGCAACGCCGAGGCCAACGTGAAACACCAACTGGTTATTGCGGTCGATGTCAAGTGAGCGGCTCACGTCTATATCACACTTCACATACTGCGCAAAAGCGATGTTAAACAGCCGGTAATGGCCGTTGCCATCCTTTTCAGCATCTAACAGCCGGGAGCCTAATGAGAGGAGGTTGCCGCTTGTCTCGACATTCCACTTTAAGGCCGTATGCTTGCCTTTATGCGAATAGCCGAAGCCTATTTTGGTAATAAACAAATCCTCATAGTTATAACTGAGGATGGCATTGCGGTTGTCGTCATTGTTCAGATATTCGCGGCGAAAGGTGTCGCTGGTCCAGGGCATGAACACATAGTTGAGGTCGAGCACGTCGAACTGATAGTGGCTCAGAGCATCCTGCGAAGCCCATTTATAGCGCCATGCCGACGATAGTAGCCTCCGATGGAACTCAGGACGGTTTTGCATGTCATAGAGTAGCGACACCTCGCTGGTGATTTTCCGTTTCCCGCTGTTTCTGCGGTTCATAAAAGGCGAAATAAACCTTGGGAACTGCAACTTGGTTTCGATGCTGTATTCCACGAAGTCCTGGTTTGAGTAGCCTTCCAATCCACGTATAGCCTCGTATGCTCCTCTCAACTGCACACTAAGCACCTCGCTGCCCCTGAACAGATTACGGTTCTCGTATGTCAGCGAAGCGGCAGCCCCGAGGTCGCCGGCGGTGTTGGTGCCTTCTGGCTGGAAACTTATTGTCGACGGCTTGTTCATCTGCAACTGTATGTCGCAGTCCATAGAGTCGGTACCTTGCACCTGACGCAATGTTATATTGGTGTATTTCACGGCCTGCATGCGTCCGAAATGATTATAGGTGTTTTCCAACCCTGTGCCAGAATAAGGCTCACCCTCATGCAGGTGTGTACATTCTCGCAGCACGGTAGGTCTCAAGTGGTCTTTCTCCCCACCATATTCTATATGCCTTATCCAGTAGCGGGCATGTGGTGCAGATGTTCCGTCAAGGCCTTCATTCTGTGACAGCAACAAAGTAAGGTCTATAAGTCGGGTGCCAGGCAATGAGTCGGCCATGTATCTTATGTATTCCTTATGGAATCGGTAATATCCGTTATCACTAAGCAGTCGGGTAATGCGTTTTCGCTCGGCATCGAGTTTGGATACGTCAAACTTCATACCCTCATGAATCAGTCGCTTTGAAGCATCTTCGCTCTCCAGCATCTTGGCAATATCAGAATCCTGAACGACGTAATTCACATGATGTATGAAATAGGGCTCGTCGGGCTCAATCAGATATGTAATATCAACCTTACGCTTGTGACGGTCGGCCAACGCTGTGACGCGGGCATTGAGAAAGCCTTCGTTGCGCAACTGCTGTGTCAGGTCATTGCTTGTGCGCACGGCCAGCAAACTGTCGTAGATAACGGGGGCTTCACCCATTGCCTTCAGCGTTCGGTTGATCCACTTCGTGGTATCGCGGCCCGACAGCGAATAGGTTGCCAGTGGCAGCCTGAAGAGTGTGAACCATCGGCTATTGGAACGCTGGCGCACATAACTGCGAAGCGTCGCTGTGTTGATATCGCTGTACTCTCCTGTGGCTTTTATCTTTACGCGATTCAACAAGTAACTGTCCTCAGGCACATACTTCGTGCTGGAACACGACGCCCATAAAGCCATCGCGCCCATCAGAAAAACGGCAATATGAACCACATTTTTCATTGTCAGTTGCAAAGGTAATAATAAAAAAGGATATTTTGAACTATATTTAAAAATATTTTCGTAACTTTGCAATATGATTAGCAAAAACCAGATAAAGTTTGTCAGGCAACTGGCTTTAAAGAAATACCGTAAGCAGGAGGGGCTCTTCGTAGGCGAAGGCCCTAAAGTGGTAGGCGACTTGCTTAGGGCGGGCTTCTGTCCGCGCCTATTGTTTGCGCTAAATGGATGGAATAGTCAGGGACACGCCTTTCAGGAAGTCGATGAGGATGAGTTGCGCAGGATCAGTTTTCTACAGCATCCTCAGCAGGTGTTTGGAGTGTTTGAAATGCCTTCTCCCTCTGTCCTTCCTACTTCCGATGCTCGTCTCTCGCTTGCCATTGATGGCGTTCAAGACCCCGGCAATTTGGGAACCATCATACGTATAGCCGACTGGTTTGACATCGACACCATCTATTGTTCGGAAGATACTGCCGACGCATGGAATCCCAAAGTGGTTCAGGCTACTATGGGGAGTATTGCTCGCGTTCACTTGATATACACGGATCTAAGGAAATTGATACTCAACGCCCAGGTTCCTGTCTACGGCACCTTCCTCGACGGCGAAAACATTTATACCTCGTCACTTTCTACCAACGGCATTATCGTCATGGGTAATGAAGGCAACGGCATTTCACAGGACATACGCAGTCTGATAACCCGCAAACTACTTATTCCACAATTCCACGAAGGCCCTGAGAGCCTGAACGTAGCCATTGCAACAGCCATCACCTGCTCAGAGTTTAAGAGAAGATAAGGACGATTTTCCCACTCGTAGGGACATAATCTTGTTTTTGTCCGCACCCGCCATAACTATCGCAATCCCATGCACGATGTAGTGCCAAGTGTTGTCAGCAGTGCCATGATGATGGCTCCTGCCAACGCCTCTATCTCCTTGGTATGACTCTGCTCATAGTCGTGCCAACTGTTTTCCAGCCAGATGTCAAGATAGGTTTTCACTTCCATGAAGTTCGCTTCGGCCAGATGGGACAGATACATATTGTCCAGCACAAAAACCACTTCCTGTTGAGCCATCAGCATTGGTTTCCCGTTCTGGCACAACAGTTCCCAGGCTTTTTCATTATAGTCATAAGCCACGCGACCGATGCGCTGGCCGTGGGCACGCGCTTGTGCACGCCCGATATAAGGAGTTGATGCTCAGCCATCTTTTCCAATTATTCTGCAAAACTCTTCAGCCATATTGTTCAAACTCACGCAGTCGGCGCGACTGATGTGGCGCTTGTCTGCGTCGTATGGCCAAGGACTTAAAATCAGCACCCGACCAGCAGCACAGGCATCAAAGAGGGCGTCGGAGGGCTTGTAATAATCCCGAAAACCATTGTCGGCAAGTAGGATGAAGGGATGCTCCTCGTTTATCAACACATGCATCACCTGCTTTTCCTGCGGCGAGATGAATGGCGACACCATCACCACCCCTTTGCGAGCCTTAAGCACGCGGCTGTTCATATAATCCCGAAGGGTTTGATTATCACCATGTTCCGCCGCCTTAACCCAGATGCTGCGTACATGCACCACATCATAATGCTCGGCTTGCAGCAAGGCAACATTGCCCACACCGTCAAAACTGAGGCCAGCTATCTCAATGCCATTTTGCACCCTGAAGAAGCCTGGCATCAGGTGCTTCGTGGCCAACCGTTGAGGGTTCATCTTCACATAGTGCATCATCGTTTGCAACTGACCGCGACGTGACAAAGGGCGAATAAATGGCCGCTCCGTGAAAACAGGAAAGGCCCAGCCGTTGCTCCCTTCCGCTCCTGCCGCCGTCTCTTGGCCCGCCGCCGTCCCTTGGCCCGCCGCCGTCCCTTTGTCCGTTGTCCCCGAATTTAATTCGGGGGAAACCGCCAAAGTATATGCCCGCCCCAACTTCTTCACACCTTGCCAGTATCCGCGAATCACGCTGCGAATGCTCGTGTCCATGACCCTTGT
>JAEEGL015059828.1_pt1 | contig 16648 bp, 13 predicted proteins | sample 9134231 | NCBI WGS metagenome assembly JAEEGL01 (sample SAMN16246548, study PRJNA631951) | gut metagenome | biome: gut microbiome; feature: rumen; material: fiber-attached | host: Bos | place: Iran: Karaj | collected 2018-10 | reverse complement strand
TTGAGTCGCAATCAGTTACTTCAAGAATTATTTTTGAATCAGTTTTAAAGTTTGTCTTTAAGAACTCTTCTATTGAAGAAACGCTGTCGGTTTCATAAAGATAAACGGTTCCTTTAAAAAGTCTGAAATCTGTTTCGAATCCTCTGTAGCCTTTTTGTACAGCATTTGTTTTTTTGTTCAGGAGTTCATATTTCATATTCGGTAAAGATGTCAATATGTATTCATCGTTTTCTTCGATTACGGTTTTGTCCGTGCCTTTCATGGTCGGATTTAATACAGAGTTTATGAACTGAGAAATAACATTTTTTGCTTTTCCCGCAAGAGCATTTTTATCAAGTTCAACCGCTTTAGATGTTTCTGAATCGATAAGATGATAATAAATTCTGACTGCGCTTCCGCTGCTTCCGATTTTATAAGTAACGGTGTAAGTTTTATCTTTCTCTACTTTTGCAAGTAAATCCTGTGTGTTCCATTTGTAACCGTCATTGTATTTGATTGTGAAAGTGTGCAAGCCTGGTTCGATTGTAAAAACTTCAGGACGGTACATATTGAGAGATGAGTCTACAGGTGTATTATCAATATGGGTAACGGAAAGATATGGTTTAACATTTATCGTTGCAAAACCGTTTGTAGGTTCCTGACCGGCTGGAAAATAACCATGATCTGCTGCCAACGATGCACAGGAATTGAAAAGTACAATTCCAATAATTGAGCATAAAAGTAATCCGATTTTTTTCATTTTTTAGATTTCCTCTTTTAGAAAGTTTTATGTATTTGTTTAAAAATAAACATGTCGATTTGAGTTAATGATTGTCCATTTGTTATTTTCTTTCCCAAATACCAAATAGTCTATATAGCCACTCATTGCTCGCTGATGAAATTCGACCTCTACAACCGCAATATCATTGTTTGCACTAAAACCAATATTAGAAAGCTTTAATTCACCGCATGACTCAGGTTCGGCAGTATAAAATTTTTCCCAATAGCTGCCAGTCATATCAGCAATTCTTTCTTTTACACTTTCTGAAGAAACCAGCCGACTGTCAGATTGAATCAAGTCAGAAATATTATTGAAATTCTTATTGGTTTCAATAAAAGAATCAAATGCTTCCAAATATTTTTGTTCAAATACTTTTTCAAAATAAGCCCGAGATTTTTTTGATGATTCCTCATAATTAAGTTCGTAATCTTTAGATGATTTTGTTGTGCTAGATAGTACTATTTTTGATGTTGGAACCATTATAGAGTTTCTAGAACCATAAGGATTGTTTTGCAGCAGTACTGTAAAAATATAATTATAGATTTCCTTTTCATCGGCTGACAAAGGTTTTTCAACGACTTCTCGTGTGTCAGGAACATTAACTGTACTTTTGACACTGTCTGAAGTGTCAAAACCTAAAAAGTTTGTTAGAACGCAACCTGTGAACAATTGCAAAAAAGTTAACAGTGATATAAAAAGTTTTATTTTTTTCATAGAAAAACCCTTATGTTTGTGCAGCGAAATCAATAAATTAACACGCCACAATATGCCAGCGAGGAGAGGGCAAAACTGTCAACTCCTTTTTGCTGGATGATTTATGTTTTCAGTTATTTATCGAATCTTCTGTCTCCAAGGTTGAGACATGCGCCTAAATAGAACTTATAGCCAAGTCTTTCATTAGGAGTGTATGTTTTTCCAGTTTCGTTCCATTCAACATAGCTGTTTGTTTTTGCAGAAATGTCAAATCCGAAATCAAGTCCGAAATGAAATCCCGGATTATTTACGAGCCAAGCCCGGCCACCAAAATTCAGGTCGAATGTTCCAGAGACTGCAATGTAATCACTTGAGAGAATTGCACTTCTAAGGAGCAAATCAGCCATGTAAAGCTGAGACATTGTTAATTTTGATGTAATTGCTGAATTGTAATAAAAGCTGTCGATTGTTCGCTGTCCGACATAATCAAGTGTTCCTGATATAATGTTTCCGTAAACAGCTGGTCTTGCAAAAAGTGAGAAGTGCTTATTGAATGTATAGCGGAATACAGGGCCAATTCCGAGGGTGTATACAAAAGCATCGTTAAGCTCGTAATTAGAGATTTCATAACCTGAACCTGCAATAACACCGAACTGATTTGCTATGAAAATGTCATATTCAGTAATGAATGGGCTGTCACCTTTCAGTCCAAGATTAAGTGTTAATGGCGTCTGCTGGTACTTGGTTATTTTTTTAGAGGTGCTTGCATTGTTTAAAACTGCACCGCTTGTAGACAAGCCCAAACCAGCTTCAAAAGGACTGTTTCCCTTACCAAAGAAGAAAGAAAAATCAACTCCGGCTCCATTTCCAGAAGTTTCTACATTCAGCAGGGGAATCTGTTCTTTTTTAATGTGCTCATAATTAAAGGCTATTTCTGTGTTTGCAAAAGAAAAGCCAGCCATGAAAAGTGAAAGAAGTGCAAAAAAGATTTTTTTCATAAAATTTTTCTCCTATTTTTTACTTTCTATAATGAAAGCAAGTACCATAAGTGTTGTCAATTGAATATTCTGCTATTTTTCAATTAACCGTAAAATAAAAAAACTTCGACAAATTATTTTATCGAAGTTTTTTAGAGTTTATCTTGCGAGATAAATGCTTGTTTTTTGGAAATTAGCCTTTTCTTCTTTGTCAGCACCATGTTGTTCAGTACGATATTTTCCAGCTGGCAAATCACTTAAAATCTCATTGTTGGCCTCCGTTATTACGATTGCATGGTCAATGAGTGATGTTGCAATAGCTGCCCGTATAAGACCGGAACTGCTTCCAGGAGCATATGAAAGGTTTATGTCATGATGGTAAAGCACTTCATTAGTTTTTGTTGATTTGAAAAAATATTCAACTTCAATATCTACGGAGTAAGTGAGTTTTTTATATGATTTGATGATTGTAAAAACAGCGACATCAGCACCAAATCGTTTTCCGATTTCTGTCAAGTCTCCGTCAAGAAGAGCTCTTGAATTGTAATTTTCTTTCTCTAATGTAGCCAGTGTCAGTTCAGGAGGAAGTACGTAATATCCGGCTTCACAGATAGGAGTATTCATTGTCGTATAAAAACAATCGACTGCCTCTGCAAGGGAACTGTTGTTGATTGGAGGCATAATCATTATTGTAACAGGATCTTCCTCATACATTTTAGGGAATTCTGCAACTTTTGTTGTTGAGGCACAAGACGCAAATATAACTGCGGAAATCATTCCTGCGAAAATAGAAACTACAGATTTTTTCATTTCTCATACTCCTTTAAAACTGATCGGATGAATACTTCTGACTCTGGGTAAAGTTCAATTTCTTTCTTAAGCATTTCCGTTCCTTTTTCGATGTCGCCTGTCTGAATAAGGAGCCAGCCGTATTCTGCATAAATTCCAGGTGGAACAACTCCCCGTAAACCTGCCGGTTTTTCAACCATTCTTTTATAAATTGTCTGCAGTAATTTTGCATCATCTTTTCGAATTGATCGGTAATAGCTTTCCTGATAGCTAGACCAATAGTACAGTCGCTTTGTAGAACCGCATGACATTGCTGTAAAAGCGATTCCTGCAAGAGCAGTCACTTTTAAAATGGTTGCCAAAGTTTTTTTCATAAATGACTCCTTTTTTAACTCCCCCGGACTGACATGTCAGTTATTCTCAATATACAGTAAGGTGTAGGGGGGGGTACTATACAAATGTTTTTTTTCACAATATAAAGGTAAGAATCATGCAAAATTTCAGCAGGATAATTTTATAGATGATAATTTCATGGAATAAAAAAACTCCTTGATGTATAATTTTTCAAAAGGAGTCTGAAACAATGTCTGAAGAAGGAAAAGTTCCCGCAATTCATTTTTACCCGGCAGGATGTTTTTTCAAGTCAATCGACGATATAAAAGATAAACATGTTACCGTAATGGGCTTGGGCTTAAACGGTGGTGGAGAGGCAACGGTTCGTTTTCTCTTGCAGCATGGGGCTTATGTAATTGCCACCGATATGAAAACCGAAGCTGACTTGCAGACAACCGTGGATTCCCTGAACAATGACGCAAACCTGGACACGAGCCGCCTTACATACCGCCTTGGCGAGCACCGAATCGAGGATTTTGAAAATGCAGACTGCGTGATCAAAAATCCCGGCGTAAAATATGACGGCAACAAATATCTTGCGGCGGCAAAGGCTGTCGAGACAGACATTTCTCTTTTCCTTAATTTTTCAAAAGCTCCGATAATCGCCGTCACAGGAAGCAAAGGAAAATCTTCCACCGTCAGCGCAATCTATTACGGACTCAAACAGGCTGGCTTCAATGCCTTTCTCGGCGGAAACATCACCGTTTCACCGCTCACATTCCTTGAGCAGACTGACGAAACAACGCCTGTCGTGCTGGAACTTTCCAGCTGGCAGCTTGCGGACTTGAGGGGCAGAAAACTCCTAAAGCCAAAAGTTTCAATCATCACAAAAATCATTCCAGACCATCAGAATTTTTATCACTCAATGCTGGCATACGTGAACGACAAAAAACTGATTTATGCAGACCAGACAAAAAAAGACTTCGCAATCTTTGACTTTGACTCTGACCCTGCCGCCGACGGAGGAACTTTAATCGATAACTGGGGAAATGTCTTTGCAAAAGAATGCGGGGCTACGATTCTGCGCTACAGTAAAAAACAGCTTCCGGAAGGCATTCTCGGTGTATGGCAGGACAAAAAAGGAACAGGAAAAGCCCGCCTTTCAACTCAGATTCTGGACACGCTTCCGCAAGATTACGAAAAAACAACGGAAACAGTCCTCAAAGATCTGATCGTTCCTGGAAAGCACATGCGCTCAAACGTTCTGAACGCCGCCCTCGTTTTGCGGATTATGGGAGTTTCTCCAGACAGAATAATTGAAGTTCTCGGACGCTGGAATGGCATCGAGCATCGCCTGGAATTCTTTTACGAATGCAAGATAAATAAAACCACCTACAGATTTTACAACGACTCGGCTGCAACAGTTCCGGAGGCTGCGGCAGAAGCAACGCAGGCATTCGGTTCACCGGTTGTTTTCCTGACTGGCGGCACCGACAAGGGCTTGGATTTGTCCCCGATAGCAGGCGGAATCCGAGATAATGGAAAAAATATAGTTCCGCTCGCCACTTACCTTCTCGCAGGAAGCGCAACCGACAAACTGATTCCAGATTTTGATGCCAACCGCATCTCATACAGCGGGCCGTTCGAAAGTCTGGACTCGATGCTTGAAACCCTAAAATCAGACATCGAAAGCGGAAAAATCAACTCTCAGGACGGAAAATCTGCACAGGTCATCGTTTTCTCTCCGGGCGCAACAAGTTTCGGAATGTTCAAAAATGAATTCGACCGCGGAAATCAATTCAAGGCAAAAGTAAAAAAGATTTTCGGCTAAGGGATTTGTATTTTGCGCGGACATTCTGCTTACTGACCGTACTTCCGCAGCTTGCTGGTCGCGCGGTCGCACGATTTTATCGTGCGACTGGCTTCGCCACTGCTACAGCACGGCGCGGCAATATTTTTATTCGCTGTATTCCGCACAGGCGTATGCATTGTGGTAGTGTATGCTTTCTTCCGTTTCGGCTTCTACTGTAAACCATTTGAAGCTCATTTTCTTTAAGCCGAGGTACACTTCGCGCACGACATCCTCAACAAAACGCGGATTGTCGTATGCGTGCTCGGTGACGAATTTCTCATCCTTGCGCTTGAGCACCGAATAAAGCGGCGTTGAGGCGCAGCTTTCTATCATTGAAATGACATCCTCAATCCAGAAGAATTTAGAATAAAGCACTTTGACTTTTACAAATCCGCGCTGGTTGTGCGCACCGTACTCAGAAATTGCCTTTGAGCATGGGCAAAGCGTAGCGATAGGAACTTTTATGGAAATGAAGAAGCGGGCTAGGGGGGGCGTTACGGGGGTGTCCCCCGTAGAGTGGGGAGTCGGCGCAACGGAGTGCGACGCAGGGGAGAGGCTTCTCCCCTCCCCATTGCTGATTTTCACTTCTCCCTCATAGCTGCACTGATATTCCATCAGTCCTGCGCTGCCAGAAACCGGGGCGGCTTTTTCGATGAAGTAGGGGAATGTGATGCGTCCAAAAGCGCGCTCTGCATCCAGTTTTGTGCGGATTTCCTCAAGCATTTCAAGGAAATTGTTCATCGAGATGTCGTTGTGGTACTTGTGGAACACTTCTATGAACCGGCTCATGTGGGTTCCCTTGAAATTGTGGGGAAGATTCACGAAAAGATTCACCGTTCCAGTTGTGTTTTGGCTTTTCTTGTTTTTGTCGAGAACCTGAATCGGATATCGGACGTTTTTGACTCCGACTTTCTGCAGTGGAACTTCCCGTGTATCTTGTGTTGATTGAATGTCTATCATATTTTTTTTGGCGGTTAAAGATTAGTAGAAGAACTGCTTTTTCTTAAAGGCATAGTGAAAGATAATATCAGGATCCAAAGCATATTCCCTGCAAATGAGGAGTGTGTCTTTGCTTTTGTTTACTTTATTTGCATGCCCCTTTGTATGGTTGTTGAGCGTGAGGTATTTTTCAAGGGTGTACTCATATCTTGAGGCCTTTTCTTTTTTTGGACTTTTAGATTCTTCTATTACTTGTGAGGTTTTTGAGCTTCCATTGATTTTTAATGTCTGATATTCAAAAATATATGTGTTGTCGACGTATTTTCCATGCTCGTTTGTTTCCCACTTTACTAATTCCCAAACGCCCTCAAGCCAGCTTAAATCATCATCCAACGAAAACTCAGTAAAATTCGGATTGTTGATGTACTCAGGTTTAGAAACTGAAGAAGTTGATTTACATGCTGTAAACGAAATCAACGCAATGAGCATTAAGGCAATCGCAAAAACTTTTTTCAAAATTTCCTCCGCTTTTTCTAAAATACTAGACAAAAAGCTGAATTTTGTAAAGGAAGGGCAAAATCCGTCAGGAGATTTGAAAAAGCGGACTGTGACTGTCAGGCGTGTCAGCCGATTGTAATTTCATTGCGGCCAGCCGTACACTTTGCGTTATAATGACTTATGTGCAATAATAGTACAAAATATCCAAAATATCTAAAAACAGTGAGGCACATTTATGAAAGATTATCTGAACTACATTCCATGGAAATTTCTTGATGAGTTTAGAGGAAAAGACTTTAAGGGAGAGTGGCCAACCTTACCGGAAATGTTTTCCATTTCTGTAAAGAGATACGGCGGACGTCCATGCCTTACTGATTTTGAAGGTCCAAATGGAAGTAAAAATACAATCACTTATGCGCAGGCAGAGCGAAAAATCCTCAAGCTTGCAGCGTGGCTGAGCGGAAATGGAGTAAAAAAAGGTGATAAGATTGCCGTCTCAGGAAAAAATGCTCCAGAATGGACTGTAGTTTTCTTTGCGACATTGTACACTGGTGCTGTCATCTGTCCTATTGATTATGCGCTTCACGACTCAGAGGTTGAAAATCTCCTAAAAACCGCAAAGCCGAAATTCTTTTTCGTTGACGAAGAAAAATATCCTGACTTTTCTGAGAAGTCGCTTGATTTCAAGGTTTATTCACTCAGCCCGAAATATCCTGAAAAGTACGTGTACAACCTTTTTTCAAGCGAAGGTGGAATCCTGGACATGCCGGAGGAAGATGACCTTGCCGCAATTCTCTTTACGAGCGGAACTACAGGAAATCCAAAGGGTGTAATGCTCACTCACAAAAACCTTGTTTCTGACTGTTACATCGCACAGACGCGAATGAAGCTTTATGAGACAGATGTCTTCTATGCCTTGCTGCCGATTCATCACGCATACACAATGCAGGCCGTAATGATTGAAGCGCTTTCTGTAGGCGCAGAAATTGTTTATGGAAAAAGCATGGCTGTTTCAAGATTGATGCGGGAACTTAAGGAAGGAAAAATCACAATGCTCCTCGGAGTTCCGCTTCTGTTCAACAAGCTTCTTGCCGGAATAATGAAGGGAATAAAATCAAAGGGCATTGCCATAAATGCGGTGATTCATTTGATGCTTGGAATTTCCTATCTGTTTAAAAAGCTATTTAAAATCAACATCGGCAAAAAACTTTTCAAGGCGGTTTTGGAGCAGGCAAACATCTACTCGCTGAGGATTGCAATTTGTGGAGGTGGCCCTCTCGCTGACAGCGTATTTAAAATCTATAACGAAATGGGAATAGATTTCGTTCAGGGATACGGCCTTACGGAAACAAGCCCGATTATTGCGCTCAATCCGGTGGAGCATTTTAAGATTCAGAGCGTCGGCCAGTATTTCTTCCCTCACATGGAAATGAAGATTATCGACGCGGAAACAGATGGCGTTGGCGAAGTTGCAGTTCGCGGGCCTATGGTATTCAAAGGTTACTACGGAATGCAAAAAGAAACCGAAGAAGTGTTTACTCAGGACGGATTCTTTAAGACCGGAGACCTCGGCTGGATAGACAGTGACGGTTATCTGATGCTCAGTGGCCGCGCAAAAAACATGATTGTCACGAACGGTGGAAAAAACGTCTATCCTGAAGAAATTGAAAATCAGTTCCAGCTCGTAACTGACATCGAGCAGATTACTGTCTGCGGTTATGTCGAGAATGCCGCAAGCAAGAATGAAGAAATTGAGGCTTTGATATATCCAAGTGACGATGCTTTTTCTCACATCGGTATTGCGCGCGAAGGAAATCATCAGAGCGAGGAGCTTTTCTCACTCATAAAGTCTCATGTCGACAGGGTAAACCGTCAGCTTCAGCCTTATGCGAGAATCAAAAAAATCACAATCCTCGATAAGCCTCTGGAGATGACCACTACAAAAAAAGTAAAGCGTGTTTACAAGAAGTAAAGATTCTGCGAGCTTATGAAAAGTTTATCCGGCAGAGTTGTATTTTTTGCATTTTGTACGTTTTTTCTCTCTACCTGTGCGTCCGTAAAAGAAATTGGTGACATTGGTGAGGAAGAAGATTTTTCTTCACCGCAAATCATACGACTTGCTTCGGATGTAAGCGAAAACATGCTGAATGCCTCCTACTGGATTTCCAGGGCAAAAAATCCCTACGCCGTAAAAATGACAAAATCTCAGATTGCAAAATGGAATTCCTTGATGCTCGATCAGGTTTACACCGGCATCGGAAAACCATACTACTATCTGACTGACTTACGGGCATGTGATTCTGTTGCGTCCGCAGAGGAAATTTGCGCGACGATGCAGCGTTACACTAAAAATCCCTGGTACGAAAAACGCGACGGAAAAATTCATAAGCTCACCGTGTCAGACTGGCTCGAATTCTATAAGACGATGAATTTTGAGAAACTCGGCGGAAAAAACTATTTTCTGGGTGCCTCAAAATTCAATACAAACGAAAATCCTGACTATCCAATAAAAAAAGCCGTATGCATCCGCCGTTCAAACATGCGCGTAATTCCTTCAGATAACTTTTACAGCAACGACAAAGACTTTTGGTACGATGACGCAGCCCAAAATTCAGGAATTTTAATGAACGAGCCTGTCTTAGTGTTGTGGGAAGGGGCTGACGGCAAATGGCTTTTCGTTCAGTCCAGTTTTTGTACGGGATGGGTTCATCGCGAGGATTTTGCGTTTTGCACTGACAGCGAATTCGAACGATATTTTGATTACGTTGAAAAGCCATCACATTCTTTTGTGACTGTCACTGTTGACAGGCTGACTCTTGCTCCTGAATACGCCGTAGATAATGCAGATTCTCACGGAGGAGAAATCCCTGAGTTTTTTATGGGAACCTATCTTCACACGGCAAGCTGGGATTCTCCCCAGTTCTCGGAGTTCTTTTTGCCGAGGATGCCTTACGCAAGTTATCTGGTCGAAATTCCTTACCGCCGCGAAGATGAATCCCTTGGAATTTCTTATGTGGCCTTTCCTGCAGGAAGCTGTGCCCGCGGCCTTTTGGATTTTAATGAGGCAAACGTGCTCAATCTGGCTTTTCAGCCGTTGGGAATCCGTTACGGCTGGGGTGGAATGGCAAACGCAAGGGATTGCTCAGAATATTTGAAAGATATTTTCAGGTGTTTCGGATTTACTTTTCCACGAAACAGCCGCGGTCAGCTTGAAGTTCCGGGGCTTACGGTAAGTTTTTCTGGCAAATCACTTTCTCAAAAAGAAAAGCTTCTGTCGTCGTTCACGCCTGGTGATGTCTTAGGCTTTCCAGGGCACGTGATGATGTATCTTGGCGAAAAGGGCGGAAGACACTACGTAATAAGCGCATTGGGCTCTTATTATCCTAAAAATTTTGATGGTAAAGATGAGCTGAGCAAATCCTCAGTTGTGGATGCCTGTTCCGTAAGCGTAAATACTCTTGATGTCTATAGGAAGAATGGCCGGACATGGCTTGAAAACCTTACGCATGCAAAAGAATTTTTGCTTGATTCAAAGGAAAATGAATTCAATAGAAAGATTCGCCTTGATCCGAAGTGGAAATTCGCTGAGTTTTCAAAAATCAACGAGGGAGAAGCGATTTTCTACACTGCGAAAAAGAATCGGAAGAATGTCACTGTTGCAGTCAATGCGGGACACGGAACCGTTGGCGGAAACTTTTTTAAGACATATTCCCATCCTGATAAGAGTCCAAAACTTACCGGCGGAACCAATGCAAAAGGAGCGGTTGAGTCAATTTCAATCAGCGACGGAATGGTTTTTAAGGATGGAAAGCGGGAGGCTGAGGCAAATCTACGGACTGCTCACATCTTAAAGTCAAAGCTGCTTGAAAAAGGTTATGATGTCCTTATGCTTCGTGATCACAGCGACGTTCAGCTGGATAATGTTGCGCGCACGGTAATCAGCAATAACTGTGCAGACATTCATGTTGCGATTCATTATGACGGTGACAGTCAAAAAACGGACAAAGGCTGTTTTTATTGCAGCATCCCGAAATCACTTGAAAAACTGAAAAATGTTGAGAAGCACGCCTCAGAAAGTACCCGGCTTGGAGAATGCTTGGTTTCGGCATTAAGAGATGCCGAGCTTCCGATTTATAAAGGCGGAACAATGGAAGTTGATTTGACGCAGACTTCTTACAGCACGATTCCGACCGTAGATATAGAGCTTGGAAATCAGTGCACCGATACCTCTACAAAAAATCTTGAAATTCGCGCAGAGGCTCTTTGCAATGGAATAGACGCATTCTTTTCCGGTTTTTCCTCTACAAAAAAAGTTAGAAATTAATTAAACTAATACAACTTTTTGAAAATTTGAGGTTTTATAATGAAACACGCCATGCTTTTGCTGCAGGAAGCAGCCTTAAAAAATGGACCGCTGTGTGTCGGACTTGATACAGATCCGTCTTATTTGCCGGAATCGGTTTTGAAAAATTTTTCTTCACCGGCACAGGCTATACTCGCCTACAATAAAGAAATAATCAAACGGATTGCTTCTGAAAAAACTGCGTGTTGTTGTAAGATTCAGATTGCATATTACGAGGCCATGGGAATCGAAGGCCTTAAAGCTTATGTTGAGACAATCCGCGCCGTAAAAGAAGCCGGTCTGATTGCCATAAGCGACATCAAGCGCGGCGACATTGCGGACACGGCAAAAGCTTATGCCCGTGCTCATCTTGGTGCAGGCAGTGACTTTGAAACTGATATAATCACCGTAAATCCTTACATGGGCTTTGATACATTAAAACCTTTTGCTGAGTATGGAAAACCAGAGATGGGTGCAAAAGGAATGTTCGTTCTCCTCCGAACCTCAAATCCTGGCATGGTAGATATTGAGCAGCAGGAATTAAAAAGCGGCGGACGAGTCCTGGACAAGACAGGTGATGAGCTTGCAAGATTGGGTAGTGAGTTCGACTCAATTTATGAAGGAGAATCTTGCTCGCCAGTTGGAGCTGTCGTCGGCTGCACGGAAGAAAGCGATGCAAGACTTTTGCGTGATAAATATCCGAACATGTTCTTCCTGATTCCTGGATATGGCGCTCAGGGCGGAGCTGCACGAATAGCGGCGACACTTTTGGACAAGGCTGGCGGAACCGTAAATTCAAGCCGCGGAATCTTGTGCGCATGGAAAAAAGATGCACTTTTGCAGGAGAAGCGTGAAAAGGAACTTCTTACGCTTGCTGATATTGCAGACAGCGCAGCGCGTGCCGCACGCTTTTCTACAGAAGACTTGCTCAACGCAAAAAAGGAACTCGGGTTATAAGACATGAAACAGCTAAAAGATTGCAACGGCGTTCCGCGTCCAAGTTTCGGAGTCGGAACTGTAAATGAGTGTTCGATTGTAGAAACTGCACGCCCTTTGGGAAGCATCTACCTGCTTACGGTGGACTTTTCAGGTCTTGATAAGGATGAACCTCTTGCGGGGCAGTTTTATATGCTTCGTTCCGTAAAATCAGAAATCCTTTTGGGACGGCCAATCAGCGTATATGCCGCAGAAAAAAACAGTGACGGAACTAAAATTTCGTTTCTGATTTTGAAAAAGGGAACTGGAACTCAAGAGTTGTGTTCCCTAAAAAAAGGTGACGAAATCGAACTCATCGGGCCTGAAGGAAATACTTTCCCGCTGCCAGATTCCAAAGACAAAATCTGTATAGTCGGCGGTGGTGTCGGAGTTGCGCCTGTCGCTGGTTTTGCCTCAACACTTGCGGACGGTTCATATGATTTTTATGCAAGTTTTAAGAGCGGCTCTTACGGTCTTGATTATGTAAAGCCAGAGTCACTTACCGTTACCACTGATGACGGCTCTGTTGGCGTGCACGGTATGATTACAGCAGCCCTTACAGAGGATGTCATCCGCCAAAAAGGTTATTCTGTCGTTTACGCATGCGGTCCAACTCCGATGCTTGCTTATATTCAAAAAATCTGTCTCGACTCAGGTGTAAAATGCTATCTCAGCATGGAAAACCGCATGGCATGTGGCGTTGGTGCCTGCCTCGGATGCACAATCTCGACTAAAGAGGGAAACAAGCGCTGCTGCAAGGACGGCCCGGTTTTTGACGGAGCAATCCTTGATTTTACAAGGCCTTCAACTTCCGCGCGCAAACCTCCTCTTGAACAGAATGAAATTCCTGATTTGAGCACGACAATCGCGGGCGTTCGTTTTGAAAATCCTGTAATAGCAGCCAGTGGAACTTTCGGCTACGGAGCTGAATACGCTGATATTTTTGACGTAAATGCTCTGGGCGGCATCTGCTCAAAAGGTTTGACTTTGGATGGCAGGCCTGGAAATGGCGGAGTAAGGCTCGTTGAGACAAAAGGCGGTTTAATCAATTCCATCGGTCTTGAAAATCCTGGAATAAAGCATTTTGTTGAGCATGAGCTTCCTTCGATGCTTGCCTTAAAGCCTGTAACTATTGCAAATCTTTCCGGTTCATCCCTTGAGACTTATGTTGAGGGCGCAAAACTTCTTGATGCGACGGATGTCCCGATGATTGAGCTTAACATCAGCTGTCCTAACGTAAAAGCCGGTGGAATGGCATTTGGAATGGACTGCGCAAGTGCTGCAAGCGTTACCGCGGCCGTTCGCGCCGTTACGAAAAAGCCGCTCATGGTAAAACTCAGTCCGAATGCACCGGATTTAATAGGAATTGCAATGGCCGTAACAAAAGCAAAAGCCGACGCAATCAGTCTTGTTAATACATTTCAGGCAATGTCAATCGACGTTGAGAGCGGAAAACCTGTTTTTAACAATGTTCGCGCCGGATTCAGCGGCCCTGCTGTAAAGCCGATTGCACTCAGAATGGTTTACGATGTTGTTCAGGCGATGAACAGACTTCCCGAAAATGAAAGGATTCCTGTCGTCGGACTTGGCGGAATCTCAAGCTGGAGGGATGCTGTTGAGTTCATAATGGCCGGAGCCAGCGCAATCGAAGTCGGAACGGCTACTTTTGGAAATCCTCTTGTAATGAAAGAAATCATAGGCGGCCTGTCTTCTTACATGAAACGCAAAGGCTTTAAATCCCTTGAAGATTTCCGTGGAAGCGCACAGAAACTGTAGGATAAGGAATCAGTTAAAGAAAATCGAGATTCTTTTGAGGTAAAATAAATGGACTATACGAATATTTTCGTAATTTTTTTTGTGATTGGGCAGGCTTTCAGTTTTTTGCTCAGTTTTATTTTGGAAGCGATTGATTTTAATTTCAGGAAAAAGCATGGAACTGAAGTTCCTGAGGTTCTTAAAGCGCATGTTGATTTTGACACTTTAAAAAAGACATGCCGTTACGAAGATGCAAAATACAAATTCTTCCTTCCAAAAGCCATTTCTGAAGTCGTGCTGATATTCTATCTTGTCTTTGTAGGATTTTTCCCGGCTTTGTTCAACGCAATATTTGTATGGACTCAGAATTCATTTTTGTGTGCATATCTTTTCATTGTTTTGAGTTCCATTCCGTCTTTGTTGATTTCGCTTCCGTTTGATTTGTATTCAGAGTTTGGAATTGAAAAGCAGTTTGGATTCAGCAAGATGACTTTCGGCTTGTGGCTTGCAGATCAGTTCAAAGCAATTATCCTGAATCTGCTGATTCTCGCGCCGCTGCTCTTTGCCACAACTGCCCTTTTCAAATACACTCCAAATTTTTGGTGGCTTTTTCTCGGAATCGTTTATCTGGCTTTCAGTTTCGGTTTGTTCATCATCTATCCGATTTTTATCGCTCCGATATTCAACAAATTTCAGCCGCTGGAAGACGGCGAGCTGAAAAAAAAACTTGAGGGACTTCTTGTTTCATGTGGATTTAAGGCAAGCGGCCTTTTCGTGATGGATGCTTCAAGACGCAGCGGACACTCAAATGCGTATTTTACTGGCTTCGGAAAAGCAAAAAGAGTCGTTCTGTATGACACTTTAATTGAGCAGCTTTCTGTTGATGAGATTGCGGCCGTTCTTGCGCATGAGCTTGGACATTACAAAAAGCATCACATCGCCAAGAAGATGATTTTTATGATTCCTTTTGTTTTTGTCCTTCTGTTTGCAATAAGCCTTTTGATTAAGGTTCCGTCTTTGTATACTGGATTCGGTTTTTCGTTTGGGAATGAAGTTCCATATCAGATGTTTGTAATCGGCTTGTTCTTGCTTTCGCTTGTTTTTGGTGAGTTTACGGTCATTTTGAGTCCCGTTACCAATTTTTTCAGCAGAAAGGATGAGTTTCAGGCAGATGCTTTTTCAAAGGAACTCTGCGGAAGTGGTGAAGGACTTACAACGGCATTGATAAAACTCAACAAGGAAAATCTGTCGGAAATTCAAGTTCCAAAAATCTATAGCGTTTTTTATTATACGCATCCGCCTCTACTTGAGAGGATTAAGGCTCTTTTAGATTAAAAAAAAGGTCAGGGAAACCATGCACAATTTTTAGCTTCATAGTGCTGCTCCTTCCGGCCTGACACGGTTTTGAAGAAAAAATTTGCTGGCGCCTGACCAACACGAAGAATCTATCATAAAGTCGGATTTTTTTCAATAGACTGCATGTAGGCAAAAAAAGCACCAAAAGGATTTCCTTTTGGTGTTTTTTTTATTTTACGTGATTTTCAAGATATTCCATTTTTTCTTTCTTGAAGAACGTGTCGATTGAATTATCAAAAAAATCTACGCCTGTCTCAGCCTCAAGCTGATAAAGATTGTATTTGTAGTTGTCCAGGTCGCAGTTTCTTTCGTAGTCGCTTGGAATTCTGTTTGGGAATTTCCAGCATTTGCAGATCATATTTCCGCTTTCGTAGTAAAGGACAATTCTGTAAAAGGCAGACGGAACGGCCATTTTGTTGTTGATTATGTACTTGATTTTTGACATTTCCAAATCAAAAACAGGGCCTGAAATTACATAAACGCTTCCTTTTTCGCGTGCGATTGCCTCAATTTCGCGGCTTATCCTTGTCCATGTTGATTCGTGGAGCTGGCGTCCCATCAGGACAACATTTGTAGCAAGGTATGAGCTTTTTTGAACGGTTGGATCAGCTCCTGCGTGAGTAAGCGGAAACAACTGTACTTTTTCCAAAGAAGCCGACGTCATTTCCTTTGGAGTAATCCTGTTGTTTTTTACGCGGCTGTCAGCTTTAAAATCATCCTGAGATATCGGTACGTTAGTAATCATTGCTGAGTTTAATTTGTAGAAGCACCAGGCAGCCTGACCAAAGCGGTCGCTATATCCGATTTTGTAGTGGCTGTTTTCAAGATTGTACGTGGAGCCATCTTTTGTGACTGGAATTGCTATGTCTGCAAAAACAGCGGACACAGGAATTAACAGTGCAAGCAGTAAGATAAATTTTTTCATGATATTCCTCTTTTTTTTAGTAATATTTTAATACTACAGAGACAGAAAATCAAAAAAAATATGAAGTTATGGCTGATAAAAAAAAAGCCGTCAAAAAAGACGAGCTTATAATATAAAGGGGGTAAAAATAAAAAAACCTGTCTGATAAGACAGGCGTTATGTGAGACTGACACGATTCGAACGTGCGACCTCCACCTCCGCAGGGTGGCGCTCTAATCCAACTGAGCTACAATCTCAGATAATTAACAACACTAGAAGCGTGTATGTTTCTCGGAGGCGACAGGAGTTGAACCTGCCCAGCCCGTAAGGAACTGACGGATTAGCAATCCGTTGTATTACCGCTCTACCACACCTCCAGGCGCTATCAAAAAAAAAGCGGAGCGAGAGGGATTTGAACCCCCGATACCTTGCGGTATGCCGGTTTTCAAGACCGGTGCATTCAGCCTCTCTGCCA
>JAEEGL013487244.1_pt1 | contig 16648 bp, 13 predicted proteins | sample 9134231 | NCBI WGS metagenome assembly JAEEGL01 (sample SAMN16246548, study PRJNA631951) | gut metagenome | biome: gut microbiome; feature: rumen; material: fiber-attached | host: Bos | place: Iran: Karaj | collected 2018-10 | reverse complement strand
CAGAAAGATTAACTATAGGGCCAAGCTCTACTGATCCATTTAGCTTAATTATATCGACCGTCTGATGTTTTTTGTTAAAAAAGTAATCCTTTGCAATATTAGGATACTTGCTTGCAACTCTGATCATCTCTCTATGGGCCAAAAGCTCTTTGGCATCATGAGGTCCGCAAACGCACATCCTGCATTTTCCAAAGCCAAGATCAAGGACTTCATATACCCTTCTGTTTTCCTCTAAAATAGTATCTGCGCCTACAATACCGATATCCGCAGCGCCATATTCTACGTATGTGGGAACATCAGGGCCTTTCGCCAAAAAGAATTTGAGCTTAAGCTCTTCATTTGTAAAAATAAGTTTTCTGGTCTTCTTATCAAGTATCTCTTCGCAGGAAATACCACATTTATTTAATAATTCCATTGTGGAATCAACAAGTCTTCCTTTGCCAAGAGCAAATGTCAAATATCGCATAAATCCTCCGTTACTCAGCCTTAAGTACAACGTTTCTGCCTTGATTTCTAAGTGCATTAGCTTTATTAAGTGCTGATTCAAAAGTTTCCTGTGTATAGGTAATTGTTTCGATTTCAGTATTGTTATCAACCTTTATGCCCTGTCTGTACAAAGCAGACATAAGGTCATCAACTATAATAGAAAAGCCTATCGCCGGTGCATCTGTGCCATATTTTCCCAGAAGATTGTCATATCGGCCGCCTTTGGCTATAGCATCACCTACACCATAGGTATATGCGCTAAAAATAACACCTGTATAGTAATTAAATCGGCTAAGGATGCCAAGATCAAACGATATGTATTTCTCAACTCCATAATAGGAAAGTACCTTATACAGGTCTTTAAGCCTTTTTATCGCAGCAAGAGATCTATCATTCTGAACCTGACTTGCGGCTTTTTCGAGAGCATCATCAGAACCTATAAACTCAGAAACCTTGACTATAAGCTCACTATACTTATCAGGTATATTTTTTTCCCTCATGATAGCTTCAGCAGCAAAATAGTTTTTACCTATGATCTGTTCACGGATTTCTTCCTCGGTTTCTGGAGAGATTCCTGCTTCTGCACACAACCCTTTATAATAATCAGCATCTCCGACACTGACCTGAAAATCCTGGAGTCCGCTACTCTTCAAAGACTCTATTAAAAGAGCTATCGCTTCTGCATCTGCATAGACAGAAGAATCATTCATAAGCTCAACACCAATGTTGCAGTTTTCTTTAAGCTTTCCCTGAAGATTTGATACGTTTAGAAAAGAATTACCTTCATAACAGACTCTGACAGGATTACCGTTCTCAAGCATGACCTTGGATGCACATCTTGCTATTGAGGGAGTAAAGTCAGGTCTTAAAACAAGAGTATTACCTTCCTTATCAAAGAATTTGTATAGTTCCTTGGTATCAGAAGCGTTTATTTCCTCTGCAAATACGTCAAAGAACTCAAAAGTTGGAGTTTCTATTGATGAATAGCCAAAGCTCTCCATCTTGTCATGAATCTTATTTATAATGTATTTCCTGTCACTACATTCCTTGCCATAAATATCTCTTACTCCATCCGGAGTATGCAATAGGATTTTGCTCATAAACACCTCTTTAAATCAAAACACTTTAATACTGTACAGTGCTACTATGCTAATCTGTTATCATAGTAAAAAGAATAACCTATAACAATATTCATGTCAACAACAAAAAATTACCTGTCATCCAAATCTCTTTGAATGAGATCCAGATATGGGATAAGAATTCCGGAATCTCCCGGTGATCTTATGATGTAATCATCGGAAAGTTCATCTCTTCTAAAGCTCTTTCTGCCACCGTTTTCTGCCCTTTCCCAGAATTCCTTAAGTCTCCTGAAAGGTAAATAATAAAATTCATTAAGTGAGGTAAAATAAATAAGAAAAAAAGCGATTCCATCCTGGCGTTCAAAATCAGACATGAAACGCACCTGATGAGGATGGATATTTTCGAGAGTAAAAGTTGTATAAGCACATTCCTTGGCATCAAAACAAACCGGAATTCCCTGTACCGCTCCAATATAGTCAACGGTACTTTTCTGGTCGAAGTAAGCAAGTGTTATGTGCCTTGTTTCTTTTTCAATATTGATGGGAGTAATAGGAGTTGGGATTTTCTGTATAAGAGCAAGTCCCAATTCCTGATATCTCTCATTAGAACGATTTATAAGTTCCTCTAAAGTGGAACCACGCAGACCTCTTGATTTCCAAGTAGGCATATTACCCCTTTCCGATAATACTTCCAAAAGTATCAGGAAGCTCAGCAATAAATTCTTTTCCTGCGATATCGCAAAATTCATCATTTAAATCTTTGGGAAGAACAAGCCTGTAACTGTGAAGAAGCTGATATTTAAGCCCTTTAACAGGACTTCCGCCATATTTGACATCACCAATTATAGGATGACCGATACTCTGAAGATGAGCTCTGATCTGATGAGGCTTTCCTGTTATCAGTTTTACTTCCAAAAGTGTCATATCAAGGCCATTATAGTACCTTACAGGCTTATATTCGGTCTCAATGTATGAGTACCTGTCATCACCCGGATCCGATGTTTTAATAAACACCTTGTTCTTCTTTTCATCTTTATAAAGAAAACCCTTAAGCTCAGAAGATTCCGAGATTTTTCCTGTGACTATTGTACGATAGTACTTATGTAAGGTCCTGTCTTTGAGCATATTGTTCATAGTTCTTGCGCCCAGCAATGATTTGGCACATATGACAAGACCACTTGTATTTCTATCAAGCCTGTTGCAAATTGACGGCTTATATGTCTCAAGTTCAGAAGGTGTTATTAAATTGTTAGTAAGCATGTATCCGATAAGCCAATCGTTTAAGCTATCATCGGTATCTTTGGATTTTTGAGAAAGAAGACCTGCCGGTTTATCTACAAATATAACATGTTTATTTTCATAGATAACCTTAAGTTCACCTATCTTCTTGTAGCTTGAAATTTCTCTTTTGCAATAATCCTGTATATCTGAACGTGAATTGCTGTTATTTCCTGACTGCGTGCTGTCTGTAGAAATACCCCTGAATTTATCAAGAGTTTCATCGGCAAAGAAAATGCATATAACATCATTGGATGCAAGTTTCTCCGTGCCGGAAGCTTTTTTGCCGTTAAGAGTTATATTCTTTTTTCTGAGCATTTTATAGATAAAACCCATGGAAGCATTAGGTAAATATGATTTCAAAAATCCATCCAAGCGCTTATCTGATTCATTATTACCAATTACTATTTCCTTCATATAACCACCAATTACAGAGAAATGGATAAAAGAACTGATGCCGGAGTCTGAACTGTACCAGGAACCCAGTCATCTTCTATCTTGAAAGGATCAATTCCTTTATTGGCACGCAGCTGTTCAAGCTGGTCAAGTCTGTCACAGTATTTATCAATATCATCAAAGACTTTGATACTATAGCTTGCATATCCGCTTTGAGCTACCATCTTTTTGATGTGCTTCTCACAGTCAAGTGTATCCAGATTCTGATCAGCACTATAACAACAAATATTCTTATCAAGAACTGTAGATGCATTTACATAAAAATTCTTATCATAAGATGTAATGATATGATCGTAGTGAATAAGAAGACCGCCAGCATGCTCCATTATTCTTTGATGATCTCTTTCACTGCATTCTTTTGCCTTAATAAGCATTATCATATTAACTGCGCTCCATCCTGTCGGAAGGCATCCAAGCGCAGCAATTATACTAAATACACTTTTCTGAGAATGGTGTATCAAAAGACCTGTCAAAAAGATTCCAACAGTTATTGCAAGGCAAATAGCTGTTCTGATGATTGCAACCTTTCTGCCATGTCTGATATAACCAAAATCTCCCTTGTAAACTCTTTTCATAAATTAAATCAAACTCCTAACTGCTTAAGTTCTTCCTGGGTTAACTGTCTGTACTCACCAGGTTCTAGCGTCTCGTCCAAAGATAGCGGCCCCATGGACAGTCTCTTTAAAAACAAAACCTCATTCCCTACTGCTTCCATCATACGCTTAACCTGATGAAATCTGCCTTCATGAATGATCAGGTGAACAACAGGTCTATTCTCATCATCCACATCCATACGAACAACTCTTGCAGGCAGTGTGTAATCAATCTCACCATTATCTTTGGTATCACCAATATTCACGCCCTTTTCAAGACTTTCGATGTCCTTGTCAGATAAATCTTTTCGCAGATGTACTTCATATACTTTATCAACATGCTTTTTTGGTGATAAAAGTCTATGTATAAGACCACCATCATCTGTTAAGAGCAAAAGTCCTTCTGTATCTATATCAAGTCTTCCGGCAGGGCTTAATCCTTTTACATTTTCTTCCTGCAAAAGATCAAGAACAGTAGTATTTCTGCCGTCTGTTGTAGCAGATACTACTCCCTGCGGCTTGTATAGCATGTAGTAGTGATACTTACTGTATCTGAGAGTTTTGCCGTCAAAAGAAATCTCGTCATTATTCTCATCAACATGTATGTCAGGCTTGGTTACAACCTCTCCGTTAACACTACATCTTCCATTTTTTAAATATTCTTTTATTTGCTTGCGGGTACCGATATCAAACAGTCCCAGAAATTTATCTAGTCTCAATAGCTACCTCATTACTCTGTTTATATAATTCATAATTGTTATAGGCTCTGCAGACAATATTCGATAATCTGCTTGATGTAGGAATCTTAACATTAAAAGACTGTGTCTTTTTGCTGCTGTCCCACATCTGAAGTGTGCTGAAGGTTTTGCCACCATCATAGCTGTATGAAAAATAAATTACAGGACTCTGAGAGTCATAAGCGGACATTTCAACTAAAGCGTTTCTGCTCTCTGAGTCAAAAGCAAGAACTTTTATATCACAAACTTCAGGATCAGTGATATCCTGATGTACTCTTTTTGAAGGCTTAGACACTGTATTATAAGTCAGATTACTAAAATCATTGCCATTTACAGAAGATTTTAATTTGAAATACTTGGCAACAGCTGTAGCATCCGCTACGCCAAGACTACTAATGAAATCCTGTCCTTTTAGGTATTGAACGTCATAAGCATGATCAAGATAGCAGTGTTCAATGATATCACACGGAATCCCCCTTGAAACACAATGTCTTATTATTCCATAGTAGTCCTTGCCTGTACTTCCAATTTTGGACTTAACACCTTTTTGATATAGACCAAGCTCTGCAAGTTCTGCGCTCTCCAAAAGTCCAAAGGTCTGACCTTTCTGATAAAAGTTACCAAATGCCGAAGTCCAGACTTCTGAGCCATAGAAATCATGCTCACTGGAAGCGTTAAAATGAATACTAAATACAAAATCTGCATTTACACTCTGAGCAAACTTTGCTCTATCTTCAAGACTGTTAACAGCATCCTTGGTTCTTGTCAGATAAACAGTAACATTATCATACTTTTCAAGCTCTGTTTTCATGGCATTGGCTACCTGAAGAGTAAGATCTTTCTCTACAAAGCCATTATATATAGCTCCCAGGTTTCTATCACCTGTTCCGCCGTGTCCGGGATCAATAACTACAACTGTCTGTTTGCTGGCTGCAAAGGCTGTAATATCTGACATTTCAAGAGACATACATGCAGCCATGATAAAGGTTATAAAACAAGCAAATACTTTTTTCATACAAATCCCCCATCAATTAAAAAGTAAAGCTGCCGCATAAGCGACAGCCTAAAATCTGTTAGTTGAGCATATCCAAATTCAAAGCAGCCTGCTCAGGCACTTCACTTGTAGCTTCAGTTACTCCGCCTGTAGCTGGTGCTTCAGTCCTGATAACTTCAGGTGGTCTTAAATCTGATCTGTTTGATCTGATAACCTCGCTATATTGTGTAAGAGCAGAAAGAATACTATCATTACTCTGATTAACTGAACTTATGATATTTTCTGTATTCTGTTTAACTGATGCGATTATATCATCATTATTCTTGCTGGTTGCATCAATAGACTGCGAAATAATATCCTCAACTCCAGCAAGAAGCTGATCTGTATACTGTACAGCAGCAGCCTTCATATCATTGGCTTCGAGCATTGCTCTGTCCAAGATTTCCTTGGCCTGAGCTGCAGCCTGAGAAACCACTTCATTAGCCTGAGCATAGGCCTGCTGCATGATCTCATGCTCGTTGATAAGTTCATTAGTATGAGCAGTAGCTTCATCGATCAGATTCTGTGCCTTCTGTCTGGCGTCATTTAAAATTGCCTCTTTATTACTGATAATCTTCTGATATCTCTTGATTTCTTCGGGAGTCTTACTGCGAAGTTCCCTTAAGAGTTCATCAATTTCTTCCTTGTTGACAATGATCTTAGTCTGTGAAAGTGGCTGAGGCTTGCAGTTATCAATATATGTCTCAATTTCATCAATAAGCTGCTCAATCCTACTTGTCATTTATTTATCCCCCTACTATCGCTTATTTGGTTCTGTCATGTCCGTATTTGTTGTATAACTCTTCTGCCACAAAATCTGGAACGCAAGGAGTAATATCCCCATTATAACTTGCTATCTCTTTTACAACAGAACTGCTAAGATACGAATACTTAAGATTTGTAGTCAAAAAGACTGTATCTACTTCATTATGTGATAACTCTCTATTGGTCTGGGCTATCTGAAGTTCATATTCAAAATCAGTTATAGCGCGAAGTCCTCTTACGACAATATGTATATTTTTCTCTTTACAATAGTTAATAAGAAGACCATCAAAAGACTCAATAACCACGTTATCCAGGTCTTTAACAGACTCTCTTATCATTTTAACACGTTCATCAAGCGTAAACAATGGAGTTTTCGCGGAATTGCACATAACAGCAACGATAACCGTATCAAACATACGGGATGCGCGCCTTATAATGTCCAAATGACCGTATGTTACTGGATCAAAGCTTCCAGGATATACTGCAGTCTTCATTTTCAAGCCTTTCTATAAACAAAAACATGTTTGTTTGATTTGTATTCTTTTTCTCTTCTAACTTCAAATCCAAGATCAGAAACAAAAGAAAAATCCATTTCCAAAGGACTTTCGATAATGATCATGGTATTCTCAGTTACAAAATTAAGTGACGAGAGCTGTGAAAGTGTACGTTCATAGAGATCCTCATGATATGGAGGATCGATGAATATAATATCAGCCTCTTCCTCATGAATATTCCTAAGGCCTATAACTACATCCTGCTTGAGGACAGTTGAGACATCTTCAAAATGTGTGGTCTTAAGATTAGTCATGATGCATTTATAACTGCTCATGGCATTATCAATAAAATACGCCTTTTTAGCTCCTCTTGATAAAGCCTCGATTCCTATTCCGCCGCTTCCTGCATACAGGTCAATGAATACAGAACCCGGAACCTGGAGCTGGATCATATTAAATAGTGTCTCTTTGATCCTGTCCTGTGTAGGTCTTGTATCATTACCTTCAGGAGTGACAAGTTTAAGCCTTCGTGCGCTTCCTGCAATTACTCTCATAATCTCACCTTTGTACCCTTTGTATCTCGACTTGTAACTTTCAGATGTCCAAGTTCCAAAGTCTTATCGTTATGTTCAATAGCTTTTTCTTCCATATCATTCAGGTAAAAGACATCTCTTATAAAATCATTTTTGCCAAGTCTCATACCTCTTACACCGACAGCTGCTTTCTTTTTCTCCGGAATTGTATCTACATAGAATCTTAGGAAGAAGCCATCATTAGATCTAAGTATTACTGTCTTCTGTTCGTGGAGGATCTCAACATTTACTACTTCATCACCATCCGCAAGCTTGGTGGCAGCAACAGTTCTCTTGGAAACATCAAATTCACCGCCATCAACTATCTTCATCATAGACATCTTTGTAGTAAACAAAATCCTGTACAGATTAAGGTCTGACTGACTGGCAGCCATAATTATTGTTTCCTTGGCTGTGTCAAAATTGCTGACATTGTCAATAGGAATACCTTTATCTCTCATCTTGCCCTGAGGAAGATCCATAGCCTTGACTGTATGGAGATTTCCTGTATTAGTAAAGAAACATACCTTACCGGTATTCTTCATGATAAAGGAGTACTTAAACTCTGCCTGAATAGTTTCTTTATTCTTCTCATAGGTTGATGCATCAATTGTCTTGGCATAGCCAAATCTGTCCATAATAAATGCAACATCCATTTCTTCAACAGGCTTTTCTTCATAAACTGCAGTTTCTCTGTTGTCTATAACAGTCTTTCTGTCAGCCTTAAATTCTTTTTTGATCTTGTTCAGGTCACTCTGAATAACCATAGCCATAGAGTCATGGTTTTCAAGAATATCCTCATATTTGTAAATATTGGCAACTGTCTGCTCATGTTCCTTAACAAGGGCTTCAAGTTCAAGACCAATAAGTTTATAAAGTCGCATTTCAAGAATTGCATCAGCCTGAGCTTCTGTGAAAAGAAGCTGGGCTGCCATAGCCTTAGATTCTCTGGACTTGAAATTGATGCCTTCGGTCTCTCCGTTAACAAGGCAATTCTTGGCCATGGCTCTATCCTTGGATCCGCGAAGTATCTCAATGACAAGGTCAATTACATTGCAAGCCTTGATAAGACCTTCCTGAATCTCTTTCTTGTCCTGTTCCTTCTTAAGAAGTGTCGTATACTTTCTGGTAGCGGTCTCAAACTGGAAGTCAGCACATGCTCTCATTATTTCTCTAAGAGACATGGTTTCAGGTCTTCCATTATCTATGGCAAGCATGTTGACACCAAATGTATCTTCAAGTTTGGTCTTCTTGTAGAGAAGATTAGTAAAGTTCTCTACATTGGTGTCCTTTTTGAGCTCGATGACAATACGTATGCCTTCCTTGGAGGACTGGTTGGAAATATCTATAATATCATTAGTTATCTTCTTCTCAGCAAGCTCTGCTACATCTGACATGAACTTGCCAATTCCCATACCGATCATAGTATAAGGTATTTCGGTAATAACAAGATTGATATGTCCGTTCTTGCCCTTCTCTGTCTCAACCTTACCACGGATCCTGATCTTACCTACTCCGGTTTCATATATCTCAAGAAGCTCATCCTTATTGATCACTATTCCACCTGTAGGAAAATCGGGTCCCTTTATATATTTCATGAGATCTTTGGTAGTAAGAGTATCATCCTGCATAAATGCAATCTCAGCATCAATAACCTCCGCAAGGTTGTGTGGAGGTGTACTGGTTGCCATACCTACTGCAATTCCCTCTGATCCGTTTATAAGAAAATTAGGAATCTTAACAGGAAGAACTGATGGTTCTCTTTCAGTCTCATCAAAGTTCGGAACAAAATCTACTACATTTTTATCAAGATCCTCCAGGAAATTCTCCTGAGTTATCTTGGAAAGTCTGGCCTCAGTATATCGCATGGCAGCGTGTGAATCGCCTTCGATGTTACCAAAGTTACCATGTCCGTCTACCAGTGGCAGGATTTTCTTGAAATCCTGAGTCATAACAACAAGGCAATCATAAATTGAGCTGTCACCATGAGGATGATATTTACCCATGGTATCGCCGACGATTCTGGCACTCTTTCTATATGGTCTGTCATAACGAAGTCCCAGCTCATACATATCGTATAAGGTTCTACGCTGAACAGGCTTAAGTCCATCTCTTACATCAGGCAGAGCACGCGCTATAATAACGCTCATGGCATAGTCTATGAAAGACTTCTGCATAATATCAGAGTATTCGGTTTTAATAATTCTATCTTCCATTTACTTTCCCCATAAATAAATATGTGCAATCTTTAAAGTCATATAACGCTTACCTGAGGAAAGCTGTATATGACTTAAAAGAACTTATATATCAAGCTCAGCATCTGTTGCATGCTGATGGATAAACTCTCTTCTCGGAGGTACATCTACTCCCATGAGAAGTTCTGTTATCTGTGAAGCCATCTTGGCATCTTCAATCTCAACTGCCTTGAGCATTCTGCGTTCAGGATCAAGAGTGGTCTCCCAAAGCTGCTGAGCATCCATTTCACCAAGACCCTTATATCTCTGAAGAGTAAAGTTGCCCTTATGAGTAGCTCTATACTTGGCAAGTGCAGAATCATCATACAGATATTCTTCTTTGCCTCTTGCAGGCATTGCCTTATAAAGAGGAGGCATAGCAACATACACATGCCCCTGATAGATCAGCTCAGGCATAAATCTATAGAACAGAGTCAGCAACAGAGTGGAAATATGCTCACCATCTACGTCGGCATCTGCCATGATTATGATTTTGTCATAGCGCAATTTATTGATATCAAAATCGTTACCATAGCCTTCGGAAAAACCGCATCCAAAAGCATTGATCATAGTCTTGATCTCTGCATTGGCAAGAACTTTATCAATACTGGCCTTCTCAACGTTGAGAATCTTACCTCTGATTGGAAGGATTGCCTGATAGTTTCTGTCTCTTGCCATCTTGGCACTACCACCGGCAGAATCTCCCTCTACTATGAATATTTCGCACTTAGAAGCATCTTTACTGATACAGTTTGCGAGCTTACCATTTGAATCAAAAGAATACTTCTGTTTGGTAAGCATGTTAGTTTTGGCTTTTTCTTCTGTTTTCCTTATTTTGGCAGCTTTTTCTGCACATCCGATTATAGCCTTAAGAGTTTCCAGATTTCTATCAAAGAATCTGGTCATCTCATCGTTAGTAATCTTAGATACAACCTTGGCAGCATCCTGATTATCAAGCTTGGTCTTGGTCTGACCTTCAAATCTTGGATCAGGATGTTTGATTGAAATAACAGCTGTCATACCATTTCTGACATCTGTACCTGTGAAGTTATTATCTTTATCCTTGAGGATATTGAGTTCTCTGGCATACTGATTGATTATGTTGGTGAACATAGTCTTAAAGCCGGTAAGATGTGTTCCACCCTCAGCATTATAGATGTTATTACAAAAGCCAAGCACTTCTTCATGGAACTCATTTACATACTGGAAAGCAACTTCTACCTCTACGCCTTCGCTCTCGCCGCTAAAAGAAACCACGTCGTGTACAGCTTCCTTGGATTTATTCATATCCTTGATAAATCCTGTAATTCCATCAGGCTCATGGAATTCTATATACTCTTCGACTCCAGGTCTCTTATCCTGAAAAATAATTGTAAGAGAAGGATTTAGATAAGCTGTTTCGTGAAGTCTTGACTTAATGTCATCTTCCTTAAATCTTGTTTTCTCAAAAATCGTATCATCCGGTAAAAAATTAATAGTAGTACCGGTTTCTCTTGTACTGCCAACCGGAGTTAAAAGTCCATTTACAAGCTTGGTTGTAGGCATTCCTCTCTCGTAGGAATCCTCGTATATAAACCCATCTTTTTTGATGCGGACATTCATCCTGGTTGAAAGCGCATTAACAACCGATGAACCAACACCATGCAATCCACCACTTGTTTTATAAGCATTATTATCAAATTTACCACCGGCATGAAGCATAGTCAGAACAACACGCTCAGCTGTAATACCCTTAGCGTGCATGCCTACAGGAATACCTCTACCGTTATCTTCTACAGTTGCTGAACCATCAGCTTCAAGAGTCACATGGATTTGTGTGCAGAAACCTGCAAGATGCTCATCCACTGCATTATCAACTATCTCATAAACCAGATGGTTGAGACCACGAGTGGTAACACTTCCAATGTACATACCGGGACGCTTTCTTACTGCCTCGAGCCCTTCTAGTACGGTAATACTGGAAGCATCATATTGTTCAAATGAAGCCATGTTAAAAACCCCTTTTTCAAAACTTTTTACATACAAATTATCAGTTCATCAGAAATGAACTTTTTTAGTAGCTGTAACAGCCAGAGCGCCTGGCCCGATGTGACATGCTACAGAAAGAGAAAGCGGATCCATGTGTATTTCTACACCGGGGAAAGCTTCCTCAAGCTCTTTTTTCCAGGCATTAGCTGAATCAAGATCCTTGGTATAAGCACAAGCAATCCAGAAGTCTTTATTATCCCAGCCGCCAAATCTGTTCTCTATATCTGCCTTAATAGCATTTATCATAATGTTCTTGCCCTGAGAGCTTGTTCTGGCCTTGGCAAAAGCATCAAGCTTCTCACCCTGGATCTGAAGAACAGGCTTGAGCCTTAAAAGAGTACCAAGCGCTGCTGCAGCAGGAGTTATTCTGCCGCCCTTTTTGAGGTAGTACAGAGTATCAAGCATAATGTAAATACTGGATTCAAATTTACTATCCATAAGTTTCTGAACGATTTCTTCAGCTGACAATCCTGCCTCAGCCATAGCCTTGGCATCAAGAGCAGACTGTCTCTGAGTAACAGAGATGCGCTGATTATCTACTACAAAAACTTTTCCTTCATATTCCTCATTGGCAATCATCATTGCGCTCTGACAAGATCCGGATAATCCGCTGCTCATTGGGATATAGATAAGCTGGTCATATTCTTCAAGCACCTTGTCCCAAAGTGTCATAAGCGAATCAGGTGAAGGCTGGCTTGTAGAAACGCCTGCATCCTCAGCCAATTTGTCATAAAACTGCTCCTGAGATAAATTAATATCTTCAAAAAAATCCTCGTTATTGATTGTAAAAGGCATAGGAACTACAAAAATACCCAGTTCCTGTCCTTGAGACTGCGTGATACCACTATTACTGTCAGTTACTACTGCTATCTTAGACATGTTATCCCCTGTCCCGGCAAATTGCCGATACTACTCCTATTTTCATAATCAACTAAAAATATCTTACTTTTATAAAGTTGCAAAGTCAACCAAATTTGCAGATTTTGTGGCTATTTTATCTCTGAGTACACTATATTGTGTAGATAATAGTTCGGGATCTTCAGATAGAATTCTATCAGCATCCATTGCTGATTCTTTAACCAGGTCAGAATCATGATAAATATCGCCAAGTCTGAAATTAAGGTCGCCGCTTTGTCTGACGCCAAACAGATCCCCCGGTCCTCGCTGCCTCAAATCCTCCTCTGCAATCTTGAATCCGTCATTTGTCTTATTCATAATATCAAGACGCTTTTTGGCATCATCACTTTCTGAAGTATTCAAAAAGATGCAATATGACTGATATTTACCTCTGCCTACTCTTCCTCTTAGCTGGTGAAGCTGTGAAAGGCCAAACCTTTCAGCATTTTCAATCATCATCACAGTTGCATTTGGAACATTTATTCCAACTTCAATTACTGTAGTTGAAACAAGAACATCTATATCTTTTCTGGCAAAAGCCTCCATGATTTCATCCTTCTGTGCAGGTTTCATCTTGCCGTGAAGCATAGCAACACTAATATCAGGTGGAAGATTCTGCCTAAGAGTCTCTGTATAGTCAACAACGTTTGTAACGCCATCCATTTCGCCTTCTTCTATCATCGGACAGATTACATAGGCTTGTCTTCCCGCTTCAACCTGATCCTTAATAAACTTGTAGGCAGTAGGCCTGTATTCGGTTCCAACAACACAATTCTTGATAGGCAGCCTTCCACCCGGAAGTTCATTTATCACAGAAATGTGAAGATCACCGTACAAAATGATAGCAAGAGTCCTTGGAATCGGTGTCGCACTCATTGCAAGCACGTGTGTATTTAGTCCTTTACCTGCAAGTGCTTCTCTTTGTCTGACTCCAAATCTGTGTTGCTCATCTGTTACGACAAGTGCCAGATTTTTATAGCTTACTTTTTCCTGTATAAGCGCATTTGTTCCTATTATGCAATTTACTTCGCCTTCACTTATAAGCCTTTGAGCTTCCTTTTTGTCTTTGGCAGAAAGAGCTCCTGTTAAAAGAATTGGCTTCAAATGCTGTATGTTATATTTGTCTATAAGTTCCTTGAAATTCTCAAAATGTTGCGCTGCCAGTACTTCTGTAGGAGCCATAAGAGCCCCCTGGTACCCGTTAGCAGCAGCTGTTAAAAGAGCCAGCATGGCAATAACCGTTTTGCCGGATCCAACATCCCCCTGGATAAGTCTGTTCATAACAGAAGGCCCCTGCAGATCATTTTGAATATCTTTCCAAGCAAGGGACTGAGCATTTGTCAGTTTATATGGCAAAACCTCTAACAGCCTTTTTGTCTCAGATACTTCAACCATCGGAAAAGAATTGGAAATTACTTCCTGCGTCATCTTAAGAAGACGCAATTTGAGAACAAATAAAAGAAACTCATCATAAGCAAGTCTTCTTCTGGCATCTTCAAGCTTTTTATCATTTTCCGGAAAATGAATACTCCTTGCAGCTTCTGAATAACCTATAAGAGACAGTCTATCAAGTATTGTTTGAGGCACAAATTCCTCAAGCTTACCAATATTTAAAAAGGCCTGCTCAACAGCTTTGATCACTATATTATTAGTAAGACCTTTTACAAGAGGATATCTAGGCATAAGCTTTCCTACAAGAGAAGCATATTCTTCCTGAGAATACATCTTGGGCTGATCCATGGTATAAAAAGATCCTTTTTTCTGGACCATTCCTCTAAAAATATGAGTAGTACCGCTTTTTAGAGAAGATGCAAGATAAGGAGCATTAAAATACGTCATCTTAATTTTGCCAGTCTGGTCTGCAGCTTCAAAAGCTATGATTGACAGGTTTCTGACTCTTCGTTTAATAATGCTTCCAATTATTGTAAGCTTAACAGAATTGATCTGGCCAGGTCTTACATCTGATGCTCTTACAGGTATCTCATAACCGTCATAGCACCTTGGATAATAAGATAAAAGATCTCCAACTGTCCTGACACCGCATTTTTCAAATAACTTGGCGGTTTTCTCTCCGATGCCTTTTAAGTTTATGACATTTTCGTCCAGTTCTCTGCTTCCCAAAATAAGTACCCCTAAAATTATGTCGTTTGTATAATAAGTCTTAAAAAGAAAAAATCGGGCCTAAAATTAGACCCGACCTTATTATCGCATATTTTATTCAGCTGAAACAATATAATAATAAATTGGCTGACCACCAAACTGAAGCTCTACGTCACACTGAGGGAACTTCTCGCTTACTCTGTTCCTAAGCTCGTCAGCATCCTTCTCATCAACATCGCTTCCGTAATAAATGCTGATAAGCTCAAGATCATCATTCATCATCTTGCCAAGCATATCAAAGGTTACGTCAGCAATTTCTCCGCCAACAGCAAGGATTCCAGCATCACCGATTCCCATGTAATCACCCTGCTTGATCTCTACATCATCAATCTTGGTGTCTCTGACAGCATATGTTACTTCACCGGTATTAACAGTTGAAAGTGACTCTGTCATAGATGCCACAACTTCCTCAACAGGAGTTTCAGGAACATAATTGATAATTGCTGTAATTCCCTGAGGAACAGTCTTGGAAGGTACTACTACAATCTTCTTGCCATCTGTGTTGTCCTCAGACATAATAGCTGCCTGATTAGCTGCAAGGATTATGTTCTTATTGTTAGGAAGAACAATAACTGTATCGGCATTAACCTTATCTACTGCATCAAGGATATCTGCAGTACTAGGGTTCATAGTCTGGCCACCTTCTATTACATAATCCACTCCAAGACCTCTAAAAATCTCTGCAAGACCTGAACCTGCACATACAGTTACAAATCCAATCTCTTTGCGAGGTTCTGCAGGAGCAGCTTTCTTGCCAGCTAAATCAACTGTTTTTCCAAGAGGAATATCGTCGTCCTTGGAATATGTAGGTGTAAGTTCTGCAGCGCCATTGATCTCTGTTTTGATCTCTGCCCATGAACCATCATTATTCTCATGGAAGAGCTTCTCTCTATGTTCCATTCTCATGTTGTCAATCTTCATATTAGAAAGCTGGCCATACATAAGCGCTCTCTGAATAGCAAGACCAGGGTCATTAGAATGAACATGAACCTTGCAGATTTCATCATCTGCTACTAAAACAATACTATCGCCAATGGATTCAAGGAATCCCTTGAAATCGATTTCCTGTTTAACATTAAGTGGCTTATTGAGAAGAACAATAAACTCTGTGCAATAGCCGAACTTGATATCTTCCTCTTTGGCTTCTGCCTTAGTTCTTGCACCTGGTGTTACCTGTTCCTCAGAAATAGAAAGATCTATCTCTTTGCCAAGGAAGCCATCAAGAGCCCCTTTAAGAACCTGCATAAGTCCCTGTCCGCCTGAGTCAACAACTCCAGCCTGTTTAAGTACAGGAAGCATATCAGGAGTCTTGGAAAGAACCTCATCTGCATACTTAATAACTTCTGATGCAAACTTCTCTATATCCTGAACACCTTCAGAAGAAAGCTCACGCGCCTTCTCAGCTGCGCCCTTAGCTACTGTAAGAATTGTTCCTTCCTTGGGTTTCATAACAGCCTTGTATGCAGTCTCTACTGCCTTATCAAAGGCATCAGCAAGGATTTTGACATCAACTTCGTCATGAGCCTTGACAACCTTGGTAAATCCACGGAGAAGCTGAGACAAGATAACTCCGGAGTTACCTCTTGCTCCTCTAAGTGAGCCGGAAGAAATAGCTTTACAAATTGCCTCCATATTGGCAGCATCACCAAGATTACTAACTTCCTTGGCTGCAGACATTATGGTCATTGTCATATTTGTACCGGTATCTCCATCAGGAACAGGGAATACATTAAGTTCATTGATCCATTCCTTTTTAGCCTCAAGGTTCTTGGCACCGGTCAAAAACATTTTTGACAGCATCTTAGCGTCAATAGCATTGTTACTCAAAATAAAAAT
>JAEEGL012428905.1_pt1 | contig 16648 bp, 10 predicted proteins | sample 9134231 | NCBI WGS metagenome assembly JAEEGL01 (sample SAMN16246548, study PRJNA631951) | gut metagenome | biome: gut microbiome; feature: rumen; material: fiber-attached | host: Bos | place: Iran: Karaj | collected 2018-10 | reverse complement strand
GGCTCTAAGGAAGGAAATCGCAGTATATTTCGATGCGGAGGAGACAGACTCTCTGGTACTTCTCCTTTATCTTCCAAAGGAAGCCAAGGGCCCGGTTCCTGCCTTCCTTGGAATCAATTTCTTCGGGAATTATACTACAACACTTGACCCCGAGGTGACTTATCCCTCAGAGGCAGAGAGAGCCGCGGACGGAAATGGATATGGAGAGAAGCCGAGAGGATTTCAGGCAAGAAGATGGCCATATGAGTACATTCTCTCAAGAGGATATGCCGTCGCCACCTTCTACTGCGGGGATGTCGATCCGGACTTTGACGACGGATTCACGAACGGGGTCCATGGGACTATCTATAAAGCGAAAATGCGCACAGGAAGTTCCTGGGGAACCATCTCCACATGGGCATGGGGCCTCATGAGAGCAATGGACTATCTGGAATCGGACTCTTCCATTGGGAAAGTTGCTGTAATCGGACACTCCCGCCTCGGAAAGACGGCCCTTTGGGCCGGTGCGCTGGATGAGCGCTTCTCCATGGTCATATCCAACGAGAGCGGATGCTCAGGAGCGGCCCTGTCAAGAAGAGCAATCGGAGAGACTGTCGGGGTCATACAATCCAAATTCCCTCACTGGTTCTGCCGGAACTACCTGAAATACAGCGACAAAGAGAACACCCTCCCGGTCGATCAGCATGAGTTGCTCGCTCTCGTCGCTCCAAGGCCGCTATATGTTGCGAGTGCTGACGGAGATAAATGGTCTGACCCTAAGGGAGAGTATCTGTCGCTGCTTGGCGCAGCTCCCGTATATGAACTCTATGGTTTAGAGGCGCTCAAGGATCCTGACCAGCCGAGAGTCTCCTTTCCTGTCTCCGCGGGAAGGAGCGCCTATCACCTCCGCCACGGACGGCACGACATCGTACTCTACGACTGGATTCAGTATCTCAACTTTGCAGATCAATTCTTGAAATAATTGCCGCAAAGTCGAGTCCCTGTCTAACTATTTGAACCAATCAGTGATATGATTCTTGGCGTAGAGATAGTAGACGGCAAGGCCGATCCAGCTCGTGCAGAGAACGAGAACTGAGCAAATAATCTTTCCTACGAGGGAAATAGGCTTTTTGATGATGTCGAGGACTGCGATGACAGAGAGAACGACACCGACAATGTAAATAAGTGAGCTCATAGAAGTATTTATTTAAAAAAGTCTTACGAAGCCAAACTTACGAATAATACTCCAAAAATCAAAATGATTGTTCCTTATGACACAAGGACATATCCTCCATCGTTCTTCTTTATGGAAGATATGGCATAATATCCAATTTTAGCACCTATCCATTCTCCCGGGACCGCCTGAAACGGCTCTCCAAGAGCCTTAAAACTCTTTCCATCATAGCTATAGCTAAAAGAGCAGAGAGCTTCCTTAGATATCTGAACCCTGAAATAAACTTTCACGCTCCCTCCTGCTGTCCGCCCTTTAACAGCAGGAATTGCTCCGCTGAAAATCTCCTCGGCCCCTTTGGATGCTCCCTGACAGAGGACGCGACGGATAGAAACGCCGTCTGAGGTACGGACAAGCTCTATTGAAGAGTAATCTCTTCCCATCACGACAAGTCCCACCCGCTCGCCTTCATAGCCTTCTCTATAGTCAAATGAAGTCGTAAACTCCATCGAAGGACCAACTATTTTTTCAAGAAGAAGATTCGGCGTATCCCATAGGTTCCGCCAGCCTACTTCTGAGCGGATACAATTGAGTCTCAAAGAATTAAGGGTAGGGATAGTCATATACCATGAAAGGTCCGGCACCGAATGCCACTGCCAATTGAGGGGAATTTCCGTATAAGAAAACCCGGTCTTCGTTGAAAGAGCCGAAACATGATGCTCCTCCGTATCGGAAGTCTTCACTAGGAAAGGAATCGGAGAAGAAGCCTTCTTAACAGGCTCGCCAATGCCGTCGCCGTCAGGGTCGGAGCCAATGACGCACCAACCGTCACTCATCCATTTCATCGGTTGTAGATGGACTACCCTTCCGAAAGCGCCCCTGTCTTCGAAATGGAGAAACCATGAAGCCCCTGCCGCATCCTCAACCCAAGCACCCTGATGGGGTCCGTGGATAGAAGTTGTCCCTTGATGGAGCACTTTCCTCCATTCATAAGGCCCAAGTACCGACTTAGACCGCAGCACAAGCTGCCACCCTGTCCGCACTCCCCCGGCCGGGGCGAAGATATAGTACCAGGAGCCCTTTTTATAGAATTTCGGTCCTTCAACCGTCTCATTATCAGTTGCTTTCCCATCAAAGACCATCACCTGGGAGGAAATCGCCCGTGAAAGGTCAGGAGCGAGTTCGCATACACTCAGGACGCTCTTGAACCCGGCTCTCGATCCTGCCCAGCCATGGACCAGCCAGACCCTGCCGTCATCGTCCCAGAGAGGACAAGGGTCAATCAGGCCCTTCCCTTCAATAACAAGATGAGGCTCTGACCACTCACCCAAAGGATCTACGGCGTGGACCTCGAAAATACCGCGGTCAGGATCTCCCCAGAAAATATAGAAAACATCCTCATGGTACCTGATGGCTGGGGCCCATACCCCGTTGCCGTGACCATATGAAAGACCGGGAGAGCGAAGGGCTGCCCCTGCTATCTCCCAGTCTATCAGATTATTGGATTTCAAAATTTGAAGCCCCGGCACGCAGTTGAATGATGAAGAAGTCATCCAATATGTCCCGTCCACTTCGATCACATCAGGATCAGAATAGTCTGACCAGAGAATCGGATTGGTATAGGCAACAAGAGCGGCAAAAAGTGCTAAAAGACTCATTTTGCCTTATTTACAGTATCAAACCAAGCGGAAGCCTCTTTGATATCGCCCTTGCTCCAGCATGAACCGAACTTGTATCGGACAGGCTCCCCGCTCTTTATGGTCTTAAGAGCTACGGCATGCTTTCCGACTACCTTGACGGAATCCGAATCACTCATAACAACGGCAACACCTATCATTCCATCTTCGGGTTCCACACTCTGGTCGGAGGCGTGCTCCCACAACGCTACGACACCATCTCCGAGAATCTCCTGGGCGACATCATGCCTAAGAAGACCAGCCGCGACTGTAAGCTCTTCAGTATTAAAGGTATAAGTATCCTCAACCTCGCAGAAATAAGTATCCGGCTTTACTCTTACCTTCTTAGAGAGCGCGACCTTGAGACTGTCTACGCTCCACTCGGGATAATTCAGGACAAATACTATTTCATCCGGCTTCTCGGAAAGTATCTCCCAAGAACGATAATTTGTTGCAGGATAGGCTATTTTGCCATTGACAAGCGGAGACGAAGCACCACCACCGAGGCTGACTGCAACTTTGTAGCAGTCTTTTCCGCCATGATCATGGTGATAATAATTGCCATCTCCGGAAGTAGCATGCTCATACCACTCGTTGGCAACGAGCTTTCCTGGAAGCTTTACCCATACATCAATGCCAGGAGAGGTAGGATTACCCTCAAGGGCCTCACCATAGAAGCGTCCGGCAATGAGGTTGTTTTCAAAGACGAAATCATCTGCTCTTTCCGGCACGTAGCGGGCCATCACCCTGAACTCTTTAGGGGCGCAGGAGACTGCAAAAGCCAGTGCAAGCACGATAAAAATAAGCCTTTTCTTCATATCTACTTGAGATCTTTTGTCGCCACCCAGTCCATGTCGTTATAGTCGTCATTCTCGCCGCACATGCCCCAGATGAAAGTATAGTTTCTGGTAGCACAGGCGGAATGGATGCTCCACTGAGGAGAAATGACCGCCTCTTCATTGTGCATCCATATATGACGTGTCTCCTGAGGCTGACCCATGAAATGGCAAACCGCTGCATCCTCAGGGAGCTCGAAATAGAAGTAGACTTCCATCCTGCGGTCGTGAGTATGGGCAGGCATAGTATTCCAGGTGCTACCCGGAGCAAGCTCTGTCATCCCCATCTGAAGCTGGCAGCATGGAACCACCTCTTTTACAAGTAAACGATTGATCGTGCGCTCGTTACTTTCTTCGAGAGAGCCGCAGTGCATAACCACTGCGTCTTTCTTGGTCACATGTTTTACAGCTGTCTCGCGGTGGGCGAGAGCGGAATTGAAATAGAAGTGAGCCGGTTTCTCAGGATCGAGGCTGCGGAAAGAGACATGACGGTCGCCGCGGCCGATATAAAGAGCCTCCTTGAAAGGAATCTCATACTCCTCATCTCCGACTTTGACAACTCCAGTACCTCCGACATTGATTATGCCTATCTCGCGGCGCTGGGTGAAATATTCGGAGCGAAGAATCTCCGGCGGGGTCAGGATAAGCTCCTCTTTGACAGGAACTGCGCCTCCTGCTATGATACGGTCAAACATGGAGTAGACCATATTAATCTCGTCCGGAACCATCAGATTCTTAACGAGATAGTGCTCACGAAGCTTCGCGGTGTCGTAATGCTTCGCATCGTCTTGATGGGACGGATAACGAACTTCGCAATTGATTCTCATGACTCTACTTAGGCTGTTTTCCAAGATAGGCGAGAATACCGCCATCAACATAAAGTATGTGGCCATTCACTGCATCCGACGCATGGGAAGCAAGGAAGACTGCAGGGCCGCCGAGCTCTGAAGGATCGAGCCATCTGCCAGCCGGCGTTTTGGCGCAGATAAAGCTGTCGAAAGGATGGCGGCTGCCGTCAGGCTGCCTCTCACGCAGAGGAGCGGTCTGAGGGGTTGCGATGTACCCGGGGCCGAGACCGTTGCACTGGATATTGTACTCGCCGTACTCGGAGCAGATATTGCGGGTCAGCATCTTGAGTCCACCCTTGGCCGCAGCATAAGCCGAAACGGTCTCACGGCCAAGCTCAGACATCATCGAGCAGATGTTGATAATCTTTCCTTCGCGGCGCTCCATCATCTCCGGAAGAACTGCAGCGGAGACAATATACGGAGCTACAAGGTCGACATCGATAACGGCCTGAAAGTCCTTACGTGCCATTTCATGCATAGGGATACGCTTGATTATACCCGCATTATTCACAAGGATATCAATCTGACCGACCTCCTCATGAATCTTTTCAACGAGAGCCTTGACAGCCACCTCGTCGGTAACGTCACAGACATAACCTTTTACATTGGTTATACCCGCCTCGGCATAATTGGCGAGCCCTCTTTCGAGGGCCGCCTCATTTATGTCGTTGAAAATAATGTTCTTGATACCGGCTGCAACGAATGCTTTCGCAATGTTGAAACCAATTCCGTAAGATGCGCCAGTGATCCAGGCGTTCTTTCCTTCAAGAGAAAAAAGATTTGCCATAATTACTTACTATGATACTCTATTTTGTAGAAACGAAGACCGTTGGTATCGGGATAAATTGTCACAAGACCTGCAGGAACTTCGAATTCATAAGTTTTCGGCTCTGTGGAAGGCGGCGCGGGGGTATCTCCATACTGGGTAACTCCGTCGCTGCCTAGCACTGCGACACGGCGGTTATCTGTCGCCGCACTTCCGCCGGTATTGGACGCTGTGATGCTGACAGTTCCCGAGGTTGTCGTAGTGAAAGTGAAGGTACGGTCGAGTGTACCATCCGAGCTATTGCCCTTTCCGCCAGCCTGAATGAAGTAATATACGACTTCATTGATTGTGGCGGTGTTCCACTTGCTCTTTGCCGTAGAGGTGAAGGTCAGTCCGTTCAGCTCTGATACCCAATTGGTGATGTCGGTGTTCTTTGCTCCCTTGGCCGCTAATTCAGCCTGCCAATCGGCATCGGAGAAATCCCAGACGAAGTCTTCCTTGACAGGAGTGACAGCGCCTTCCCCGGAGAACTCGATCTTATAGAATCTGAGACCGTTGGTGTCCGGATAAATGGTCACAAGACCTGCAGGAACCTCAAATTCATAAACTATAGGAGCGCTGGACGGCGGTGCCGGGGTATCTCCGTACTGGGTAGTTCCGTCACTGCCCAGAACAGCAACACGGCGGGCGTCCGTAGCTGCACTGCCACCGGTATTGGAAGCGGTTATCTTGACGATTCCCTTGACAGGGGTTGTGAAAGTGAATGTACGGTCAAGAGTTCCGTCAGCATTGTTCCCCTTGCCTCCGGCCTGGATGTAATAGTAAACAACGTCGTTTATCGTCGCTGTATTCCACTTACTCTTTGCCGTAGAGGTAAAGGTCAGTCCGTTCAGCTCTGATACCCAATTGGTAATATCTGTGTTCTTTGCTCCCTTGGAAGCAAGTTCGGCCTGCCAATCAGCGTCAGAGAAGTCCCAAGTATAATTGACCGTGACAACCTCTCCTTCTTCGCCGCCCTTAGGCTGGATAGCCACCGCTGCAGTTCCGATTTCAGACTTCGTGTAATAGATATCGGTGTCTGCGGGAAGAGCCTGGACCGTGAAATTGTAAAGGCCTGCATCAAGACCGGCGATTGTCTCGGCGTCGACAGTGTAGCTAAGTTCTGTCTGAGGATCGGCAACCCTCTTATTGAATGTAACCACATAGCTTGCGGCATTGGGAATAGCATTCCATGTCACAGTGACAGCCGTTTCATCACCTTCAGTAAGAGTGACAGGCTCGACTACCGGCTTCGGAGAAGCAAGAACCTTGTTACCGCCGATTGTATCTTCGCTCCAAGCAAGCTTGACAATCGAGATAGGGCCGGTGCTATAAAGTATTACAGTACCTTCTCCGGCAACGGGGCTGACCACGACTTTCTGGACGCCCGGCGTGCTTGCAGAAGCGACCGCTCCGCCCTTTACAGAAAATCCGTTGTCATCGATAAGAGCAACCACTACACTGCTGCCTTTCCCTTCAGGATCAGATACTTCCATATCCACTGATCCGGCAGAAGCGACCTTGAAGGAGATATACCCGTCGGTCGGGACTCCCCTCTTGGTAAGAGGAGAAGCCGATAGGAAGTTGATACCGCCGTCGGCATTCATAGGAGTAGTCTCGGATGCGGTGAAGAGGATTTCGTCGCGAACCTTTGCTTTCTTCACATCACCTGCGAAGAGAGTAGCATTCTGAAGATTCCATGTATGAGGAGCGGGAACGACATTCTGGGTCAGATCCTCCTCTTTTTCGACGAAGGCAATCCACCACTGTGAAGCACCGACCTTCTTTGAGACGAGGTCCTGATTCTCAAGCTGGAAGAAATTACCCTTGGAGTTGTAGCAAGGATCGTCTGCGAGAATCTTGAAACCGGCTTCCGCTGCGCTGACTTTGCTGAAGAAGGCAGAGCCCTGTGCGAAGCTGTAGTTATCGGAAACACTCAGGGAAGGAACGACAGTATTGTTGTTCTCCTGGAAGAGCTGAGCCTTGTCCGGGGTTGCTGCATTGCCACCGTCCTCATAGAGGAAGAGATTCTTCTTGAGGCTCATTTCCGTAGCGACGCGGATTGCAAAGACACCGCGGTTGTTGCCGTCGTTGACAGTAGCGATATTCTTGACCGTGTTGTTGTCGAAAGTAATTGACTGGATCTTGATAGCGTCAGAAGCATCGATACGGAAGAATGTACGAATACCGTTTGCAATGGTATTATTGACAAACTTGATTGCTCCGATTTCGGTAGCCTTGCGGATATCGACAGCGTCACCTCCAGTGCCGAGGATATCGTGGATATTGCAGGAATCGAACGTCAACTCTCCGAGCTTTATGAGAGCATCGATGTTGTCATAGAAGAATCCGGCCGCGTAATTTGTAATCTCGCAGTTGACAAACTTCACGCTTGCAAGGTTCAGAGCGCCTCCTGTATGCTCGACGATACGGGACTGAGCACCGCCGCCGTCAAAGAGAATGCCTTCAGCATAAATTGATGCATTCTCCGGAAGAGCATCGGTAAGCTCTATCTTGGTAGTCACTACAGGCATTGTTCCATCAGGACCGATCTCGCCGAGAAGACGTACGCTTCCTGCAGGCTTGACGCTTCCGATTGAATACGGAGACCCTTCGAGGGTAAGATAGATCTCATCACCGGCGGCCATAAGAGCTGCAAGAGCCTCGGAAGTGCTTACACGGGTTGCGCTGCCCTGAGCGGCACGAGTCCATACATCAACACTGCCGCGAGATGCGCTCATATAGAAGAGAGTCACCTGGTATTCGGTAGAAGCCGAAAGGCCGGGGACAGTCGCCGCACCGGAGGAAATGTCGGAGTCGGTAAGAGTATAAGTGACCGTATCTCCCCCTGCAACAGGAACAAAATCAATATGGGTTACATCCTTGTAGTCGGAAACTGAAGTATCCCATGTGAGTGAGATTGACGAATCTGTGCGATTTACAGCCTCGAGATAGAGGTTGTCCTTGACCGCATAGGTCTTGAATGAATCGCCAAAGGTAGCCCAATGGGAGCCGTCTCTCTTCTCTGAGAGAGCCTGGACCTTGAACCAGTAATTCTGGTCCGCCTTCATCTTGACTGTATAAGGGACCTCTGCGGTAGGGATGATAGTATTGAGTACTTCCTTGGTCATTGCCTCGTCAGAGTAGACTACAAGGTTGTAGCTGTCAGCATCTTTGTTGACATCCCATAGGAAGGTGACGTCATCACCGGTAACGGGACTTACCCTCACATTGAGGTTCTGGGGCTCCAGACAGCGGGCAAGATCCATTTCGGTAACCTCGTCGAACGCCTCCCTGGCGCAACCTGCAGCGACTCCTACGGAGAGAGCTGCAAAGAGAACCGATTTGATGATATTGTTGTATTTCATAATTCTTCAGATATTAAATGCTGTCGTAGCCGTAGTCATTCTTGATGGCACCCTGGCTGTTAGTCATAGTGTCAATAAACATGGGCCAAAACATGTGCTGGATAGGATCTGCGTTGTAAAGGCCATGCTCCACAAGGTCATCATAAAGACCGGTGTCTGCGCCCTTGCTGTCCTGAACCTTTGTAAAGTAACCGGCCTTCTTGGTCCAATCACCCTTAGGAGTAGTATTCTCGCCGGAGAATCCGTAGACGACGACCTTGTCATTGTCCATCTGGACATAGACGTCGCCATCAAGACCGTTTACATTGGCATACTTGCCGGAAAGGCTCCTCAGTGCCTTCATATCGGCAATCGCCTCATCCATCTTGGTCTTCAGGAGGTTCCAGCGGATAAGGTCGGTCTTACGAAGCATCTCGCCGCAGAATTCGAAGGCACGCTCATCTACAATGGCATTGAACATTTCGTCCTTGCCGGTGATTGCGGCAACATACTCCTGGGCCATTTCTTCATTACCCTTGAATGCTCTCTCGCGGACGGGGAGGAAATACTCCTTGGCCTCGGTGAGGTAGCCAAGTTCATTGGCAATCTCTGCCGCCATCAGAAGAACATCGGCATAGCGCATCACGACCGGCTTGACGCCATCATCGTTACCTCCGACATACTTGTTATTTCCGAGCATCCATTCGAAACGGTACTTACCGAAGTACCAGCGCTGGATGCCTGCGAGCTCCTGCTCGTCATCAGCGTTCCATTTCCAGTTGACACAGGTAATGTCTCGACGGGTGTCGGCAGGGTCATAATTGAACCACATTGTAGGTACCGGGCCGGCATCTCCGCCACGGGTGACAGCTGCGCCACCGGCGTAACTTGATTTCTCGGAACGGACTGCAAATGTGTAATTCCAGCGGCCGCGGCCGGCAGAGAACGGAATAACATAGAGAGACTCATATCCAGGGCCAGCAGTAAGGTTATTCAGATTGCTCTGATTTCTCCACATCGTCTCGAAATCCTCAAGAGAAGCACTCTTTGAGCGAATGGCATCGCGAAGATACTCCAGAGCCTTGGGATAGAGGACACTTTTCTGAAGATCAGGATCGTTTGAGAGGCGAACAGTGCCGAGGTCTCCGGTTCCTATCATTCCGTCGTCAGGGCGGATTGCATAACCGGAAGCAAGAAGAGCGATTCGTGCATAAAGACCTTCAGCGAAGACCTTGTTGATCCTGTCCGTACGCGAAGTCAAAGCCGTAGCGCCCGGATAAGGAAGATAAGGGATAGCTTCGTCGAGATCGGCGAGAATCTGCTTGAAAATCACGTCGCGGCTCGATTTAGCCACATAGATTGTCGATCCGTCTACTGAAGAGAACCTGGCAGGAACGTCCCCCCAAGTCTTAGTGACATCATAATAGAGGAGCGCCCTGAGAGTAAGAGCCTCTCCAAGAAGATAAGCCATGTCGGCTTTATCCTTGAGCCCCTCAAGGTTACGGAGGTTTTCAATAATGAGATTTGCCCTCTCGATACCCGTGTACATGCTGGGGAAAGGCCCGTTACTGAGATTGAGCTGGCCGTTATTCGGCAGCAGGGAGTAGCCGGCAATCTGGTATTTCTCGTCAGTCGGCTTATATGTGTTGTACCATTCGATGTCACTGTTCAGACCTGACCATGAAAGGAAACGGCCCCTATATGAGTTGGTCTCGGCAAAAACTTCCGCAATACCTAAAACCGAACCCTCGGCAAGGTCATAACTTGAAAAAACATCATTAGGGTCGAACGCGGACTTTGAATCCACATCCAGGAAACTTTCGCAGGAAGCAGCTGAGAACGCCATCAGTACAACAGCAATCGTATATTTCAATATCTTTTTCATATTGTTTCTTTCTTTCTCGTTGTCCTACATTACTTAACAATACATACGGCTACGCGGTTGGATTCAGGAGATGCGGAAACATCCTTGTCAGAACCGGTTGCAGCAGAAGAGATGCGTGAAGCGGCAATGCCCGCTTTCTTCAGCATACTGACGACAGTTGCAGCACGCTGCTCAGAGAGGGTCTTATTGCCATCCGCGGTACCGGTGCCGGAGTCAGCATAACCGGTGACGGTAATCTTGGCACTGGGGTTGTCCTTCAGGATCTGAGCGATTCTACCAAGCTTGAAGGCCTCTTCAGGACGAAGTTCAGACTTACCCTTGAGGAAGAGAAGATCGTCTTCATAAGTGCCGTCAAGAGTACCTGCAGGAACCTTTACTTCCTTGACAACTTCTTTCTCGACAACTTTTTCCTTGATGACTTCCTTGATCACTTCGCGGACCTCGGGAGCAAGAGAAGGAACAGAAGCAGCTACAGCCTTTGTAGCGGCAGGGGCTGCTGTAGTTGAGCTGCGGCGGCCGAAGGCTATGTTAAGACCTACGACGAATCCGATAGATTTCGGATAAGCTGAATAATCGACGCCCGGTGTAAGAGGAGTTGCACGGCGGGTATCAACCTCAGGATCATAGCCTGAATATTTTGTCAGGCAGAAGAGATTGGTACCTGTTATATATGCGCGCACGCGGGTGAGATTGACTTTTTCGGTAAGCGACTCGGGAAGAGTATAACCGAGAGTCGCGCTCTGGAGGCGGAGGAAAGAAGCATCCTCAACAGCCCAGTCTGTGAAAACGGCGTTTCCTATAGCGGGAGACCACATGGTGACACCTGAATTGAGGGAACGGAGAGCGTCGGGATCGTTGACAAGCTCACCGGTAGTCCAGTCTATGTTTGTCCAGCGATCGGAAACGTTCATCATATTCAAGAGGTTGCGGTTGTAGTACTTTCTTGAAGAAGTGAACTCAATCTTATTGGCATTGTAGACCTGATTGCCAATCATATAGTTGAAGTTAGCGCTGAGGTCGAAACCCTTGAAATAGGCACTGAGGTTGAATCCTCCGGTGAAATCAGGAGAGGCATTGCCTATGACTGTACGGTCGGAAAGAGTAACTTTGTTGTCAGCGGAGCCGTCAACATTCTTGAGTTTCATTGCTCCCGGACGCAGATAACCGGTTCCGATGATAGAAGAGCAATCTGCCACTCCCTCATTGAGGTTCCACTTTGTTCCATCCCATGTGAAGTCATCGACTGTGTAGAAGCCGTCGCTTACAAAGCCGTACATGTTTCCGAGAGGCTGGCCGACCTGTACGATATAGTCGTCGCCGATTTCTGTTGAAGCCCAATAGGACTGCTGGGTAATGTACTCAAGACCTCCCAGGTCGGTAACCCTGTTGATATTGTAGGCGATGTTGCCGCCAAGATTGAGGGAGAAGTCCTTTTTCTGGATCAAAGGGAGGTTGAGAGTGAGCTCGATACCACGGTTACGGGTCGAACCTACATTCTGATACTGGAACTTATATCCTGATCCGGTGATCGGGAAGTGGATGAGGAGGTTCTTTATATCGTTCTGATAGACTTCGAGGCTACCGCTGAGGCGTGTCTGGAAGAAGCTGAAGTCTACACCGATATTATGAGTGTATGTGGTCTCCCAGGTGAGGTTGGGATTGTTGAGGTCTTCTCCGGTGGTATAGTATGTTCCGCCCATGGAGAGCCATGCAGCAGAAGAACCTGTGTAATCCTTGAAAATCTGGCCCGGAGGGATATTGTTGTTACCGGCGGTACCGAAGCTATAGCGGAGTTTGAGCTGGTCAACATTGTTTACCCCTCTCATCCAAGGCTCGTTCGATATGGTCCAGGACGCAGCGGCTGAAGGGAAGAATCCCCAGCGGTGACCTCTGGCGAACTTGGAAGATCCATCGGCGCGGAGGGTGAAACCGAGCGAATACCTGTGGAGATAATCGTAATTAACTCTTCCGAAGAATGAAAGGAGCTTGTCATCCGGGCTGTAATAGTTGGACTTCTGGTTGACATATGCACCGGAACTCATGAAATACCAAGCCTTCTGAGCATCGAAGAATGTCGGGAAACCGTCAGTCATCGTTGTATAGAGATTGGTCTGGGTAATAGTCATTTCCTCTCCGAGAAGGGCAGTAACAGCATGATCTTCGTTATTGATAAGATTGGCAAAATCGAAATTGAGAGTATTCGTATTGCGGTAGCGCGTACGGAACTGCTCTTTGTGCTGATTGGCCGGCATATCCCGGTAATTGACAATCTCATCCTTATATGCATTCTGATGAGAATAATAAGTAGTGATTCCATAGAACCTGTCATCCATCTGGCGGAAATCCTCGAAACCGCCTTCGATCTTGAGGCGGACGATATCGGATATCTTCCAGTTGAATGCAGCGTTGGCGTTCCATGAACTGCGTAGCCTGCGGGAATCATTGTCCGCTACAGAGAGAAGCGGCGGAGCATTGTCTCCGAAATCCTGCTCTTCATCGAGGCCCTGAATAGTGGGAGTTACCGGGATCGGAGCATATGAGATAGCGTGCTTGAGACGTCCGTTACCGGCATTGGAACCGGAATCATTGATACCGTTGGCACCGGATCCGCGCACATTGGTACGAGAATAACGGATGTTGGCATCAATACTGGTATTGTCCGACAACTTGAAGTTGCCTTTGAAGCTTAGGTTGTCACGGAAATAATTGGAACCCACCATGATAGCCTCATCTCCCATATGGGCGTAACCGAAAGTCCAGCTATGGGTGTCCCCGCTTCCAGAGATAGAGAAATCAGCATTGAAAGTAGAGCCGGTCCTTCCGAAAACAGCATCCACCCAATCATTCATCGGGATATTCTTGTAGAGGTCGATATCATTGAAGGTCCCGAAATAGGGAACATAATTACTGTCGACATTTCCACGGATTGAAGCTAGCTCATACTGGAACTTGACATAGTTGTCGGGATCCATTGCGACGAGAGCATTCTTGTTGGCCATGGTCTTGAGACCGTAATAAGTATTGAACTTAACGGAAATTTTCTGGCCTTTTTCTGCGCTCTTTGTGGTCACGATGACAACACCGTTCGCTCCTCTGGATCCGTAGATGGCGGTAGAGAAAGCATCCTTGAGGACGTCGATTGACTGAATCTCGGATGAAGGAATATCGTTGATTGATTCTACCGGGAAGCCATCCACAATGTAAAGAGGAGAGCTGTCCTGGGTGATGGAACCGCCGCCACGGACACGGATCTTGATATCCGCATCAGGGTCGCCTTCGGTAGTGACGACTGAGACTCCGGCCATCTTACCGGCAAGAGCCTGGCTTACAGTCGTTACCGGCTGCTCTACGAGCTTTTCGCTTCCGACGGAAGCGACAGAGCCGAGAAGGTCGCGGCGTTTAACAGTTGCATATCCCACGACAACTACTTCGTCGAGGAAGGTAGTGTCTTCTCCCATCTGGACATCAATGACAGAGCGTCCGCCAATGGGAATCGTCTGGTCTGCCATGCCGATAAAAGAGAACACCAAGTTTGCCGCTCCTTCAGGAAGAACGATTTCATAATCTCCGTCAAGGCCTGTAACGACTCCTACAGTCGTTCCCTCGACAAAGACACCTGCACCCATAAGAGGTTCACCGTTTTCGTCAGTGACTACTCCGGTAACCTTATTCTGTGCAGAAAGAGCTATCGTCATCCCAAGAGAAAGCAACACAAGAAGGATTTTCTGAGTGAATCTTTTCATGGAAATTGGTTGTTAATATAATTATCTGTTTAGTAGTGGGCCAAAGATAGGAATAATTTTTCATTTTCCGTGCACGTGCACGGAAAAATTATTTCATATTCGTATAAGTTCCTCCCGTATTTGATGCGGAAATCATCTCACGAACCAGATAATGGAGGTACATTTCAAGATTTGTGTATCTCCCATTCTTGTCAAGATCGATTCTCTGCGCATCGGAAGCATCGAATTTATCAAGGGAGAATTTATCTTCGAACTCGTTTGACATTCCGTCGCCGTCTGTGTCCTTGACCGCCTCGATCTGAGAAGGAGTGGCGCCGTAGACCGGGAATCCGTTTTTCCACCAATCCTCGGCCACATCTGTCTGGGTATCTATAAGTCCGTTTGTCGAACCATTGCTTCCCTTATACGTATATTTCCCCTCCCGGGTCTCTGACGCTATACGGGCATCGATCCTGTCACGGGCAAAACTTGCTCCGGCGCCTTCAAGGACCTTGGTAAAAGCATCAGCAGCGCTATGAAGGGTCATGAAAGTACCGTCTGCAAAAGGAGACTCGCTCCTGATGGTAGGAATCAGGCTCGCCGAAGCTGTAGTTCCAGTCCAGTTATCTGTATTGACACTGCTGCTCCCGTCCATAATATTTCCAGCCATGTAGAAATGACCGGGAACAATGTTGCTTACGCCCATTTCCGAGGTGCAGTAGCTGCAGGAAGTTGTAGGGTCGATCAGCCATCTCTTGTTTGACGGGGTCACAGGGCCGGGCTTGTAATAGTTCCCTACGAAATTATACTTTCTGAACTCTCCCGTGCTGTTTGCGCTTTCTCCTCCATAACAAGTATTTCCCCTCCAATTGTAAACCACATTATTTGCAATAGTGACAGGCCCCTTTTGAGTTGAGACATAATCATGATCGATACGGGGATTGCGGCTGTCATGGTGGGCGAGAAGATTGTGGTGATAGGTTGCATTGTTACCGCCCCAGATGCCTCCATAACCATGAGAACCCTTTCCATGGACAGAATTCCTCAGACTCTCGGAGACAATGTTCCAGGAGAATGTAAAGTCTTTCATCCCATAGAAGGAAGCGCACTCGTCGGTGCTCCAACTGATCGAGCAGTGGTCTATAATAATGTTGCTGTACTTGTCATCAGTGTGATCCATTACCTGCATCGCGTCATCCTCTGTCTTGGTTTCGTCGCCCATTCGGCAGCGGATGAAGCGGACAATTACATTGCTCGCGGAAATCCTGAAAGTATAATTCTTAAGGCAAATTCCGTCTCCGGGAGCAGTCTGGCCAGCAATCGTACAATCGGGCTTATTGACTTGAAGCTGACTCTTCAGAGCGATGACCCCGGCGACATCGAAGACAATTATCCTGGGATAATTCTGGGTACATGCCCAGCGAAGAGAACCTTCGCTTCCTGTATCTTCAAGTGTAGTGACATGGAGAACCTTTCCTCCTCTGCCTCCGGTAGCATACATTCCTCCGCCCTCGGCACCAGGGAAAGCCCTTGGAGAGCCATCTTCCTCGACGGACGGAATCATGAAGTCTCCATAGTACTTAGTGTAGTCTACGGATGGATCAGGTCCCGGCTCCGGCTTCTTTTCAATGAAAGCCTCTAGCGGAGTGCTCCAATCGGACGTTGACTCGGCCGAGACGGCACGGACCCTGAAAGTGTATTTTACTCCAGCCTCGACTGAAGGCACGGTCACATTCCTTGATGAGACTGTCCCCTTCTGGAATACCACATTTGATTCATCCAGAAGCTGCCACTCATAAGAAGTTGCGCCCGTGACCGGGGACCACTGGAAGGTGAAAGAGGTCTCGGTGCTACTATGGAGAACAACCCCCGAAGGAGCGGGAAGGGTTGCAGGCTGTTGTTTGCCGGGATCTTCTTCCGAGCAGGCTTGGAAAAGACCGAAGGCGAGGCCCAAGGCCATGATTGTCAATAATTTCCTTTTCATCATTTCATCTTAAGGAGCCCGTATTGCCGGGTGGCCCAAATAAATGGACCGATTCCCTTCGGGTCGTTTTCTGTGATCTTCTCGTTGATATAATAGTCATAGTCTCCGCTGCGATTGTCCTTGCCACCGAGACCGGCTACAGCACAACAGCGGGTAAGAGTCAGCATCCCTCCTTTTTCAACCCGGATAAAAGTCTTGCAGAGGTTTTCATAAGTCTTTAAAGCAAACTCTTTATCTGAAAAATACCTTTTTCTCACCGATTTGAGATACACATATGAGAACATTGCCGAACAAGTCGCTTACGTGTAATTTCCTTCCCTTCCCGGACTGTCGAGTACCTGGTACCACATTCCTGTATCAGGATCTGCATATTTAGGAAGAGTTTCGAGTATATG
>JAEEGL016361918.1_pt1 | contig 16649 bp, 12 predicted proteins | sample 9134231 | NCBI WGS metagenome assembly JAEEGL01 (sample SAMN16246548, study PRJNA631951) | gut metagenome | biome: gut microbiome; feature: rumen; material: fiber-attached | host: Bos | place: Iran: Karaj | collected 2018-10 | reverse complement strand
CAAACTCCTTGCCCAGCAGCCACAGGTTGCCCACGCTCTTGCGGAACCACATCTCCTTGCCATCGATGTTCATCACCTCGAGGGCACGGGTGCGTTTCCAGTTCTCGATCTGAGCATCGGTAGCCTCGGGCATCTTCTCACGGATCATTTTCACGCCTTCCTCAGGCGTGATGCGGAAGTCGGTGCGGATGCGCTGCATGATGGTCCGCAGCGAGTCGATGCGCACAGCATCGGTCTGGCGAACCTTCTTGGGCAGAGACTTCATCAACTTCTCGGCACGCGTGAATTCACCCTGAGCGATATACTCATCGACCTGAGTCTGCCAGTCGGGGGCAATGGCCATAGCGGCCAACGCTAAGGCGCTCATTGCCAGCGACAATAAACATTTTTTACCTTTCATTTCACCTTTGGATTTGTTTTAACGAGCAAATTTACACCAATTATTTGAAAAGGGATTCATTTTCCCCCAAATAGTTATCAACAGGAGAACATGAAGGTGCAAGAAAGAAAACAGGGTAAAAGAAAGGAGATTGTGCGATCAGGCGGGGAATTCCAGCAGGAAGGTGGTGTGGAAGCCGGTACGGGGATGGTCGAGCAGCGACATCATGCCACCCTGGATAGTGAGCAGGCGCCGGCTCAGCGAGAGACCGATGCCATTTCCCTTGCGCTTGGTGGTGAAGAAGGGGATAAAAATAGAAGATCTTGCCTCGGGAGGTATCATCTCGCCATCGTTGCTGATATAAAGCAGCACCTTGCCGTCCTGAGAGCGTTCGCATTCCAGGCCCATCGTTTTGGAACCCGCCTCGATAGCGTTCTTGACCAGGTTGATGAGAATTTGCCTCAGCAGGTTGGGGTCGGTCTTAATCATGATTTCGTCAGCGAGGCCATTCTGCCAAGCCACGTCCTGGAACAACAACATCACCTCGTTGACAACCTCGGCGAGGTTTACCTGCTGTGGCACAGGCTTCTGGAGCGCAGAATACTTGCGATAACCGTCAACAAACGAGTTGAGGTGAACCACCGTGTTATGGATGGCGTTGATACCCTCTTCGAGGTCGGAATCTTTCACAGCAGGATGATGCAGCATGGACTGGCTGATGCTGGCGATGGGCGCCGTGGCATTCATGATCTCGTGAGTGAGGACACGAGTGAGCTTTTCCCAGGACTCCACCTCTCCCAGGTTGACCTGCTCGCGAATGTGTTCGCCCAGCTGATTGAGCGTCTCCTGCAGGGCACGCTCACCACTGAACATGTGCTTGGTGGGAAGTTGGAAAGTCAGGTCGTGATTGCGGATCGCCTCTTGCATGATGTTAGCCCGCCGCACTAGCGAACGCTGATGCCGCCAGAACCATATTCCCAGCAGCACCACAATCGCAGCGGCGACAGCGATGACGATCCACACATCGTTCATTGCAGTTTCTTCATCTTGTTATACAGGGTCTGGCGTGTGATGCCCAGCACCTCGGCTGCCTGGGTGAGGTTGCCGTGGAAACGGTCAATAGCCTTGCGGATGTGCTCGGCCTCGACCTCATCGAGCGTCGCTACATCGTCGGTAGCGTCAAGGACATCCTTCAACTTGCGCACCAGATCCTCATTGTCCCAGGGCTTGGTAATAAAGTCGGCTGCACCACGCTTGAGTCCACGCACGGCGAGCGAAACGTCGGCATAGGCGGTGATGAGCACCACGGGAATCTCGGGGTGATGTTTACGGATTGCCTGTAGCCACAACAATCCATCTTGTCCGCTGTTGACGCCTAGTGTGAAATTCATGTCAAGCAGAATGATATCCACCACTTCTTGTTCAAGTAATGTGATGACCGACTCGGGAGATGTGAGCGTCATCACCTTTTCAAAGGTACCTGCCAGGCAATACTTCAATGCTGTGAGTATCGCCTCATTGTCATCAATAACCAGTACTGTTCCGTAGTTCTGCATAATGGAGATCTTAGATTACTTCTTTAAAAACGGTATCGCCATGGGGGTTATCTTTTGTCCCATCGGCAATGAGCATATCGGTGGCAAAGGTAACTAAAAGTGTAAAGAAATCGCACACAAAAGCGTAAAAAAATAGGCCATCAGCGATTTTTAAGGCAACAAACAGCAGGCATTGACTGCAGGTTTAATTTAGTTACAACGATGCGATCGGGGCAGCCTTCAAAAGGAATGAGGGCAACAAGGCAGCAATTTGGAGCCCCATCTAATGATCAGATTATCAAAAACAACATGCAAGATCTAAACATCCAGTGATATCGTCATGAACAATCGCGGTTCCCGGTCAATGTCACCAGGAACCGCGATTGTATCACAGGTCCATCTCTTTCAACGTGAGTCCAATAGGGCCACGTTATTTACCTCTACTATAGTCCCAATGGCCATTCAACAGGAAGTTGACCAGGGTGGCGACATCAACGATCGACACCTTGCCGTCATGATTCAAGTCGCCTTCCTGATAGTTGTACTCCTTGGCAGGAATGAGGTATTGCGCCAAATAATAGTTGTCATTCTTGCCCGGAACAGTGGCAATAACACCCAGATTAATCACCTGATCCTGATCAGTGCGCTCGACGACATAGGGATTCTCGACCGAATCGATGATCATACCTTCATCATCAACTATATAGAGACACAGTTCAGCGCCTTCCTCGGTAGTGACAGCAGTGAACGTGTAAGCATCATCGCCCTCGGCAACCTCAATAGTGGGTTCCTCGGCAAAGCCTACCAGGAATTGACTACCATCGGTCCTTATCAACATATTGGCTGTACTGCCCCAGTACGGTTTGCTATTAATATAGGTATCATCCCAGAAAATGGTATCGGATGAGACATAACCGGTATTGCCACTAACCAGCAAGTCATTTTGCAAGGAGAAGTTAAAGATATCACCCTCATTATCATTATAGTACAGCGCTTGTCCTGGGAATACCAAGGATCCATCCTCATGTATCTTCATACAATTGACGGTTGAGCCGAAGCCAAACAGGTTATAGACTAGTAGGGTCGAGTCATCGGCCTGGTACATATAGACAGGTTCCGCTTTTGTCAAAATAATTGGATGAATACTCGTGAAAGAAGTGCCGCCAGAACCTCTCGACAAAACAAAAGGATTATCCGGCAAAGTCAATGGGCGTTGGGGCGGTCTCGGATTGATACCACCATGGCCGTCAATCGTATCGACGGGGAAACCGTTTCTGAATCTTTCGACTACGGTGAAAGGTGATGGAGTGCCTAGAGGTATCATGGTAGGATGACTGCCACCACGGACCATCGTTCCACCATTGCCGCCGCAACCCAGGCCATCAGGCATCGACTTGGGCGTCGGGGTCGGTCTTGCCGGTGACCTGTGGGGATATCCTCCGATAGGTCGAGGTGCAAGACCTCCACCGCCACACACGACGCTCGGTGCTGGCCCCACAAAACCGCTAGACGGGTCGCTACTTGATCCACCACCCGAGCCATCATGAAGAGATACATAATAACTTGAATCATACAGGCTCGAATCCACATCAAGAGCAACAGAAGATAATATTAAGCGCCCTTTGAAATGATGCTCACCGTTGGGAATTAACAGAGAAATCTTTCTAAAAAAGGGTGATATTGTGCATAAGGAGTCGACTAAATACAACTGATTGTTGCGGTAATGATAATAGACTTCCTCAAAATAAAACACTCCGACACCCATTTCATCGTCGCCAAACACAATGGAACCGTCATCACAAGTTTGACCAGGAACTGTGTCCAACACATCATTAAAGAAATAGTTGCTGGTAAAGAAATAAACCCTGGTGATGGTGTCGGTTCTATTTCTTCCCACTCCTTTCGACTCTAACTCATCGTAACAGGAGCGGAGGCATGGATCACCGTTGGCATTGTACACAAATGGGATGCCATGCCCCATATAAACATTGGTAATGCCTCCCTCAGGGATGATTTCGGATTTCTCTCCCAGGCTATAAATGGTGTCATTCACCCAAAAATTACCGTCGCTATCAAACTCAATAGCCGATGCCTCGGTAACGGAAATCCTGATACCATCCATTTCCTCGAGAGTCACTCCACTAGGCGTTCTCTTTATGACGTGGCTGTCTTCTTTAGCGGCATTGCGTTCTCTCACAAGCTGCTGCAATGAGACTTTGCCAGTCTTGCCATTGGACACTGGTGCAGTGACAGCACTAGATCTGTTATTCAACACCCGTTGCGAGTGGGCAACATCAGGCTCGGACGCTCCAGCCGCAACGGCGAGCGCCATACAAGCACATAAGGCAGAAATTATTAAATTTTTCATATTCATAACCTGAATGTTTAGATAAAAATTAAGTATTCGGTTCACAAGGTTAATAAAATGATACAATCTCCTGATCCACAATAGAGAAACGATTTTCTCAGTCATCCATCATGAGTTATTTCCATTCGGGCAACAAATTTACTGTCTTTTCATTCAGGAAACAATTTTCAACAATTATATTAACATATTTTAACACATATTTCACAGAATCGTTACTGCAGGTGCATTACTGCTAAACGATACCTACTCCAGGGGGCTGATCTCTTGCTATAATGATGTCTATTGAACATTTTCATGGCACCGTTGGCAACAACGGGCGAATTTCCACGTTAATTAAATATATTATTGACTATTACCAAACTACCGCCTACCTGATGAAGGAGACTATCAAGAATATCATCTATTTGGCTCGCCGCTTCAAGCTGGCGACGACGCTTAACATGATGGGCCTGGTCGTTGCGTTTGCTGCATTCTACATCCTGATGACCCAGGTCATCTACCAGGGTTCCTATAACCACAGCATCGAAGATTATGAGCGCCTATACCGCATGGAGAGCGACTTCACTTATAACGAGTGGGAGTATACCAATCTCGTGTGCATCCCGTTTACTGCCCCACTGGACAGCATGCCCGAGGTGGAGAGCTATTCATTGTCCTATAACCCCGGCATCGAGAGCTACATCATACAACGTTTCCAGAAAGACGGTAAAGAGGTGAAATACAAGGTGGGTGAAGGAAACAATACCGTTGTCAGCACACTGACAAGCCATAAACTTAACGGCACACTCGAGTGGACCGACAGTGACCAGAAAGGAGCCATCATTCCTGAGAGTATCGCCAAGGAATACTTCGGTACAGCCGATGCAACAGGCGACTCAATGCTAATGGTGTATCCAGATTTGGTTTATCCCATCGAGGTGCGGGGCGTCTATAAAGATTTCCCCGCTAATTGCGACTTGGGCAACCGCATCTACTTCAAAATGCGTGACAGCCATTCACTTGAGCTCGCCTCGGGTTATGAGTGTATCGTCAAGTTCAAGACCGTGCCCAAAGACATGAAAGCCTTTGCCCAGAAGCTCAAGCAAGCCATCATCGACTACATGAGCAAGGAGCTGAAGGAAGCTGGCATGGAAGACAAAATTGCCGTTACCGTCGAAGAGCTCAAGCAGACGAACTACCGGTTCACACCGCTGAAAAACAGTTACTTTGAGCACGAATCGTTCTCATTGGGAAATAGAGGATTCCGCTTGATGTACCATTTCCTGTGGCTGACGTGCCTGCTCGTGATTGTGATAGCTGCCATCAATTTCCTGAATTTCACCCTGGCTGAGAGTCCGATGCGCATCCGCGGATTGAACACGCGTCTCGTGTTGGGCGCTACGCGACACTCTCTCAGGCGCGGTCTCATCAGCGAGGGCATAGTGACCTCTCTTGCTGCTTGTGTCATCGCCCTAATCGTATGCCGGCTGTCGCAGATGATTCCTGTGGTCATCAAACTGACAGAGGGCGACCTGACGTTGCAAAGTAATTGGATGCTCATCATGATCATGATGGCACTGGCCATTGTCGTGGGCATCGTGGCGACAGCCTATCCTGGTAATTATGCCACCTCCATTCCTCCTGCCATGGCCCTGAAAGGCGACTTTGGTCTCACCCCCCAAGGCATCAGATTGCGCAAAATCTTGACAGGCACCCAAATCGGCATCTCGATGTTGATGGTCATCTATCTTGGATGTCTATATCAACAGAGTCATTACATTTTTAACTCGGAGTATGGCTATGACCGAGAGAGTGTGATGTTGGCCGAATTACCATTGCCCGAAGACTACAACTATAACGCCGTCAACGACTCGCTGTATCAAGATGTCCTGCAACTACCCAGCATTGAGAAGGTATCGTTCTCGGATAGTCAATTAGGACAAAAGGACGGACACGGCATCGTGTGGACCACGCAACATGACGAAACCTTCAAGTACTCATTGATGCACGTCTCACGAGATTATCTATCCACCATGGGGCTCAAGGTGATTGAGGGACGTGACTTTGCCGCCGGCGACACCCTTGCAGCCATCATCAACCAAGCGACCCGCGACCGATGGCCGTGGCTCAAGGTGGGCACCGCCATCTCGACTGGTATCAGCGACGAAGAACCGGACAGTGCCGTTGTGGTGGGTGTCTGCGAGAATATTCGATATGGCACGGCCAGGATTGATAACAATCAACCTTTCTTCATTGTCTTCAAACAAGGTTATCCCTACCTGAGCAACATCAACATCCGCGTGGCACCCCACAGTGACCACAAGGCAATCCAGCAACAAGTCAACAACTTGTTGGCACAAAAATGCCATCCCCCAAATGTGCAAGCCCACTATTTTGACACGATGCTGGAACAGACCTATAAGAATGAACTCCGCTATACCAACCAGGTGGTCATCATCTGCCTCATCTGCCTGATCATCACCTTGATCGGTGTGTTCTGCCTGACATTGTTCGAGACTGAATACCGGCGCAAGGAAATCGGCATCCGCAAGGTAATGGGTGCCCGAACCGGCGAAATCGTGTGGATGCTGTGCCGCCACTATGTGTTGTATATCCTCATCGGCTTTGCCATCGCAGCACCAATTGCCGGTTGCTTAGGGTATTTCACACTGAATAGATATTTCAAAGTTCATGCCGAGATCAACTGGTGGATTATCCTTCCTGCTGCCCTGCTGATCGTGGGCGGCATCGTCCTGGGTGCCGTGGCACTTCAAAGCTGGCGCTCTTCAAGAGAGAATCCAGTGAACAGCATCAAGAACGATTGACAAGCAACAAAACAAAAAAAGAAGATATGATAAAAGTCAACAATCTCAAGAAAGTGTTCAGCTATGGTGACGTCAATACCGTAGCGCTGGGTGGTATCAGCCTGGAAATCAACAGTGGGGAGTTTGTCGCCATCATGGGCCCGTCGGGCTGCGGCAAGACAACACTGCTCAATATCCTGGGCCTGCTTGACAATCCCACCGAGGGAAGCTACCTGCTCAACGGTGTTGAAGTGGCGAACCTGAAGGAGAGTCAGCGCACCGACCTGCGCAAGGGCAAAATCGGTTTTATCTTCCAGAGTTTCAACCTCATCGACGAACTCAATGTGGAGCAGAATGTGGAGTTGCCCCTCAAGTACCTGGGGATGCCTGCCGAGGAACGCCAAGCCAAGGTGCTTGATGTGCTGAGGCGCGTCAACATGTCGCACCGTCGTGCCCATTTCCCCAACCAACTGTCTGGCGGCCAGCAGCAGCGTGTCGCCATTGCCCGAGCCGTGGTCTGCGAGCCATTGCTGATACTTGCCGATGAACCGACGGGCAACCTCGATAGCAAGAACGGCAAAGAGGTCATGGATCTGCTGGCAGAACTCAATGATGATGGCACCACCATCGTGATGGTGACCCACTCGCAAAGGGACGCATCCTATGCACAACGCATCGTGAACATGCTCGACGGCTTCCTCGTCGAGAAAACGGAACTGTAGAGTTAACCGTATTATCCATGGGGTTAAGGGCCGTGACGGGAGTCATGGCATAGGTGACCCTGACCAACCAAACGAAGTTAGCTGGACAGGAATAGAAGAGGAAGGCAGTTTTGTCTGTTGTTATTATTTCTTCTCCAGCAGGGCGACGTTCTCGACGTGGTGGGTGTGAGGGAACATGTCCACAGGCTGAATTTCCACAACACTGTATTTCTCGTCAAGCATGGCAATGTCTCGAGCTTGAGTCGCGGGATTGCAGCTCACGTAGACGAGGCGCTGGGGCTCGGCGTTGAGGATAACCTTGACGACATCCTCATGCATGCCGGCGCGAGGCGGGTCGATAATCATCACCTCGGGGCGGCCGTGCTCGGCGATGAAGGCATCGGTGAGCACATCCTTCATGTCGCCGGCATAGAACAGGGTGTTGTCGATGTTGTTGACGCGGGAGTTGAGTTTGGCGTCCTCGATAGCCTCGGGGACGTACTCGATGCCGATGACCTGGCGGGCCTGGCGGGCAACGAAGTTGGCAATGGTGCCCGTGCCAGTGTAGAGGTCATAGACGAGTTCATCACCCGTGAGGGCCGCCATGCGGCGAGCGACTTTATAGAGCTCATAGGCCTGACGCGAATTGGTTTGGTAGAAGGACTTGGGACCGACACGGAAGCGCAGGCCTTCCATCTCCTCCTCGATGTAGTCACGCCCACTGTAGGTCACAAACTCCTGATCAGCCAGCGAGTCGTTAACCTTGAGGTTGACGACATAGAGCAATGAGGTGATCTGCGGGAAACGGTCGCGCACGGCGCTCATCACATCCTCGATGGCAGCACGGTCGTCCTGGCCGAAGACGATGACCTCCATCACCTCGCCAGTCGAGGCGGTGCGCGTCATGGTCATGCGGATAAAGCCCTGCTGTCCTCGTATGTCATAGAAAGAGTAGCCTTTCTCTACGCAGAGGTTGCGGATGAACAGGCGCATCTCGTTGCTCATGTCATCCTGCAGCCAGCAACGCTTGATGTCGAGCACCTTATCAAAGGCACCAGGAATGTGGAAACCCGCTGCGTTGCGATCAGGGAACTCAGCCCCGCTGTCGAGCTGCTCACGCGTGAGCCAGCACTTGTTAGAGAAAGTAAATTCCAGCTTGTTGCGATAATGAGTGGTCGCTGCCGAGCCCAAGATGGGATTGATGGCGGGGATGGGCACCTTGGCAATGCGCTCCATAGCATCCACCACCTGCTGCTGCTTGCACTGCAACTGGTACTCATAGGGCAGGTGCTGCCACTTGCAGCCACCACACAAGCCGAAGTGCTCGCACATCGGCTCCACGCGCAGCTCACTCGGCTTCACCAGACGCTCGATATGTCCCTCGGCAAAACTGTGCTTCTTGCGGTCGATCTTCAAGTCAATCACATCGCCCGGCGCACCAAAGGGGACAAACACCACCAGGTCGTTCCAGCGCCCGAGGCTCTTACCCTCGGCCGCCACGCCCGCTATCTCAAAATTCTCAATTACCGGAATATCTTTCTTCTTTCTCATCGTGCCTGCAAAGGTACAAAGTTTTTTCAAACAACTATGACAACAACATAAACAACTGTGACAACTTTTTCTATAGAGATTACACACAAAGCGAACCACCCCCAGCTGTTAACTAAAGTTAAATCCATAGATTTCTTTTTTTATCCTCACTCATTTTTGTATTTTTGCCATAATTTAAATAATGTTAATCGTTTTTCACAATTCCTCATAATCATTAACCCTGATGGAAACCAAAAATACTCAATGTACAGGGCTCTCTACCTGTGATACCATTCTTAAACGCATCATTAACTGCGCCAAGTTCGCTCTCAAAGATGAGACCTCATTCAAGGATGCGATGAAAGGGCTTGCTCAAGAACTGAGAATTGTCTTTAATAGTGAATATTGCGCTATCGGGACGGTTGTTGACAGGACAGCTGAAGATAGTGCCATTGATCTCAAATTATCTGACAATGAGCAAAGAGCCAAACAGCAAACTGAAGAACTAGAGGTGGTCCGATCAGCGGATGCGAATGGCGGCGAAACAATGGTTTCAATCGCATTAGAATCTCCCTCAGATATTTCTTCTTTTGATGAAAATGATTTCGTTAAATCAAAAAATTACAACCATTACACAATTATCTTAGATTCCGGAGAACCTAAGAACTCTACTGTAATCCCCATTCGTGATGAGGATAACCACAATTATGGCTTTATTCAGTTCATGAACACGACTGTCACTATTGATTATGAACACCACATTTTGCCATATATGGATGCCCTATTAGGCCTTGTCCAGATAATTATCAATAATAAGAAAAATCAAAAAGAACTCATTAAGAAAGAGCATCTTTTAAAAGATGCTAATTTCTACAACCAGATGCAGGATAAAAGAGACAATGTCAATGAACTGTTAGATAGCATTATGGAGTACTTCTCTGAGCAATTCAATGCAGCCATTATATCCTTCCGCATACCCGTTTTAAATGGCTACATGAAAGAGCCCCTTTTTTATTTAAGGAGAGTGTTCTTTCATTCATCTGTCAAGAATCAGGAAGAGGTGGTGGAGGAATACTATACTGATAGATTTGTCAAAAATAGAGATGAAATGCACGTCGCAGATGAACTAAGATGCGACAATCAGGGAAAAATTCTTAAGAGTAAATCCAATTCTGTTTTTTCACATTACGGGTTGGATATATATGAGGACACTTTGATTATGCCTATTATCCGCGACGATAACCTAAAATGCATCCATCCTGATAAAAAAGACCATGATTTTTGTAAAGAAGGTGAGCATAAAGATTGCACCTATAGATTCAAACGGTTCTATGGATTCTTCAGACTCAAAATTTCAAAAACAAAGTTAACTGAAAACGATGACAAATTTGCCATCAATCCTCTGGAATCTGAAGAGACTATAAACAGACTGTCCTATTTGTCAAAACAGATCTCGCTTTTATTAAATTCTAATGTCGAGAAATATGAGAATGAGTCTTTAAGAACGTTCCAAAATGAACTAAAAGATAGTTCATTCATAAAAATCAAGGAATTCGATGAGCATTGTGTTGAGATCATCAGGAAATCTGTTGATGCTAAAGTTTGTTCAATTTATAGATTTAATGAACTGACAAAGCAATTAGCACTTAGTGCAACAACGGCTAAGAAAATCCGTATTCATGGCATTGATATTGATAAAAACGCCATAATTAATAACTGCTTTATTCCAATAACAACAAGAAACAATGTTCTAGTTAAAGTATTTAACGATAAGCAAAAGCGTTCAAAATGCGTCTTTAATATTTATGATGCTCAGGCACATCAATATTCCTTTATTGAAACTATTGATAAAGAGACTTCCGATAGATTTATGCCTACCGGCTCTGCCGTAATTGTTCCCATTTTAAAGAAAGATGGCTCATGCGTCGGTGACGTTCTTCTAATTGGAAAGGAAAAACACAAGCATTCAATTTCAACTGCTTTTTGGGAACACGACCTTGAGCACATTGAATTTATCGTCAATATTCTAACACGTATATCCGAATCCAATACTGAGAGATTGACTTTCCTTTCCCAACTTTCTCACGAACTATTGTCACCGGTTACCGAACTTGTTTATGACAATGACCTCACTGTAAATCTTGCAGCGAGAAACCCAGAGAGTTTCCCGAGAAACCAACTGATTATAAAGATACGTGAGAATATTAACAGGAATATGCTTTTCAAGTATATCATTAGCGATACCGAGTTCATTTATTCATCTGGGTACAGGAGCATAGATTACAATATTGTCAAGCAAGAGAGACCTAAGGATATTTTGTTAGACGCAGTTCGTCTAATGGAGAAAGATGCAAATTATAAGGGCTTATCTATTCAAACGAACATTTCGGATATGCCTCCATTATATTTTGATAAAGAAAGAATGAAACAAGTTTTCATCAACTTATTGAAGAATGCTATCAGATATTCAATGCCATCAACAGAGCATAACAAGATTGATATTTTCTACAAACTTGAGAATAATGTTCATGAGATACGATTTGTCAATTATGGCATCGGGGTTAAGGAAGAAGAAAAAGAGACCATCTTTGAACTATTTCATCGTGGTGAAGCAGCAAAGAAAAAATACACTCGCGGCACTGGTATGGGTCTTTATATTGTTCGTGATATCATGAGGGCGCATGGAGGAGATTGCCATGTCAGAAGACTTCACAATCCCACAGAGTTTGTAATCACTTTACCAAACATAGAATAATTTTATCAATATAGTATTATGGCAAAGATAAAGAGAGTTTTGTTTTTTGATGACGATTCCTCCATCACTAAGATTCTTGCACAAAACCTAGAACTGGATGGCTGGAAGGTCACATTAGTTACGGAGATCAATGATTTATTCATGTATCTAAAGAATCATAAATTTGATATCATCATTTTGGACATAATGGCTCCAATCCCAGAAACAGAAAGTGAATATGTCAAATTCACAAAAGAGGAGATTGCAGAAATGGATGATGCAATGAATACAGGTGTTGTGGCAGCCAAAAAAATTTGGAGAATGGACAATCAAAAATATAAAGATATTCCCATTCTATTCCTTTCTGCAAAGAAAGATCCACGGTTTGAAAATCCTGAATTACAAAATGACAAATGCGACTATTTTCGGCAGCCAGAATTAGTAGACACAATTAAAAACAAACTTAATGAATTACTAAATAAATAAAATGGGAACAGAATCAAAAAAATGGTATAACAAAGTTGTATTCTGGATTACTTTATTTGTAGCATTAGGCATCATTAGCCTTACCGTCATAACTGATATTTGCATAATTAAGAAGCATTGTTGTTCAAAATCAATTGAACAAATAACATCTACAGCAGTTGACAAGATTCCCGATGTTGACTATCAAATATCCGTCACAGATAGCTTGACCACAAATAGTAAAAACGAAACTATACCACAATCTAATAACTTGGATAGTCTAAGCTCTTATCCAGACCATCAAACTACTACTGATGGTTTAGTCCAAGATAATAATGCTTCTAACTTACAATCATATAATTTGGACAGCATTGTTTACTACCTAACATTAGCCGTAGACACTGTGAATAATGTTTTGTCTGGAGGAGCCATCGCATTGGGGATTCTGACACTTTTCTTGGGTTTAGTTGGACTATTTGGATTTAATACATTAAAAGATGATATCGACAATAAAACCAAAGTGTTCGCGGATAACTTTAACGAGCGTATAACTCTTATAGAAGGAAAAGTGGATAAACTCCAAAGTAGCACAGAAGAGAAAACAGAATCTATTGAAACGAAATTCAATGACTTCATAAACAATTACAAATCATTGGTGAGGTCTTTAAACGCACAAGAACGATATACAAACAAATCCATTAAATTCCTCTACGAGGCAATCTATATGTTCTTAAATAGTCCTGGCCCCGACAATTCAGGCATACGTTCATCAATCAACCCCAATAATGCACCCGACGGAGATGGTAGTGGTAACACTAATGGAAATGGAGGCAGTACTGGAGGTAGAGTTCAAGAGATGCTAAAAGACCTGTATCATAAACTCCAGATTCTAAAATTGTATCGTTGTAGTTTAGATGAAGAAGAAGCGAAGTCTATTACGTATGGAAAGAAAACAGCATTAAAGTATCTAGAAGACAGCGGAACTTCTGAAGATTTAAATGATCTCTATTATGCCGAACAGAATGAGCAAAATGAAGGGATTAAACTCAGAATAAGAGAAGTAATCGGTATCATTAAATCAAAAACATAGTATCGCCTTTAAGAATTTCATAAATAATCAGAGCCTGCCTGCTTTCCTTGAGTAAAAGCAGGCAGATTATTATTCGCCAAGGGCTTGGTTGATGTAGTCGCGGGGGAGGCCGAGGGAGACGGCGGTGTCGATGTCGCGGTTCATGTCGTCACGCTGGAAGCGGAGTTTGTTGAGCTTGGCGCGCAGGACGTATAGGTAGGGGTCGTCGGGGGTCATCTCGAGGGCGGTGCGGATGTCGTCCTCGGCGTCGTTGAGGCGTTTCATCGCCAGGTAACAGTCGGCGCGGTGACCCAGCAGCTGGGCGCTGGGTTGGACTTTGATGACCTGGGAGAACAGTTCGGCTGCGCGGCTGTAGTTACCCGTTTTCTTATGCAACAAGCCCATGCCCTCGTGATAGAGGCCCGAGTTGGGGTTGATGCGTTTGATTTCATTGAACAAATCCTCGGCACGCTTGGTGTCGCCTTGCTCAAGAGCCAGCACGCCCAAGGAATAGCGGGCCTCGGTGTCATAGATGTCAAGCTCGCACACGCGCTCATAGTCATCAATGGCACGTTGCACGCTGTCCATCTCGACGTAGAGGGCTGCGCGGTTGAGCAACAATGTGACAGCATGGGGCGTCATGTCGAGGGCAAGGGAATAGTTCTTGACAGCATCGGCCAGTTTTCCCTGATAGCGCTGCAGGGTGGCGATGTTGCTCAGTATCATTGAGTTGCTGGGGTTATCAGGGTCTGCTTTGAAGGCCTTGAGCAGCCACTGCTCGGCAATGGGCCAATCATGGCTGTAGATATAGGTCTGGGCCGAGTCAACGTACTGGAAATAAGGCGTCTCGGTGTCTAGGTCGGCAATATAAGGATTATCAGCTTTCTTGGGCTGCGGCTTCAAGCCCTGCTCCACCTTCATGTTCTCATCGCCGATGGAGTTGATGACCTGTGCCCCACCCTGCTGCCATGCCGATGATAAGCAAATCACTAAAACAAATATGATAATATTATATTTCATGTCGTGGTTGTTCGTTGGCCGTGACAGGAGTCACGGCATAGATTAACACTGACGCGGATTTTATATTCCAAATCAATTGTTCACGTGGACGTCCACCTGCGGGAACGGGAAGTGGATGCCATGTTGCGGGAACTGCTTATAGATCTGCTCGTTCACGTCGTAGAGCACCTGCCAATAGTTAGCGATTTCGGTCCAAGCTCGGACGATGAGCGTCACCTGGCTCTCGTCCAGGCTCTCGACGTTGACGCTCGGATTGTAGTTCGGCTTGGGTATCAAGGCAGCGAGTTTTGCCTCATGTTCCTCGCGGAGTTCCTCTGCCTTGCGGCGCTGCCAATGGAACAGGCGTTTCCACCAGGGCAACGGTTTCTCGGTGAGTTCCTCATGGGTCTCTTCGGGTTGTTCTTCCTCCTTGACGTCGGCGTCGGTATGGACAATGCGGCCATCGGCAGCGAGGATGTCGAGGGCAACCTTGCGGGCCGTGTCCACATTATCACCATAGCTGATGCCCACACGCCATTCCACACGATGGTAATGCTCGGCGCTGAAGTTCTTCAGCGAACTGGTAGCCAGACCGCCGTTGGGGATGACGATGCGGTCGTTGTTGTAAGTATTGATGACCGTGTTGAAAATCTGGATTTCCTTCACCGTGCCCTTGAGTTCGCCGAACTCGATATAGTCGCCCACCTTGTAGGGCTTCAACAGAAGGATGAGCACACCACCGGCAAAGTTCTGCAACGTGCCGCTCAGTGCCATACCGATGGCAACACCGGCACTGGCAAAGATGGCGATGAACGAACTCGTCTCGATGCCCAGGACTCCGATGACGGTGATAATCAACAGGAACAGCAATGTAATCCTGATGAACGACAGCAAGAACGAGATCAACGAACGGTCAAAGTCCTTGCGCAACATGATGGCACGCGTCACACTGTAAACCTTGTTGATGATGAACTTGCCAAGGTAGAAAACCAGGATAGCAGCCAAGATGCGCAAGCCAAGCGAGATAATCTGGTTAGAAAGTGAGGTCACGAGAGAGCCGATGTCCAGGTACTTGAACTTGTCCACCAGTTTACCAGGTGTCATGGCCGCAATCGAGTCGGGATGCAACTGGCTGGCCAACGAGTCCACGTGAGCCGTAACGACATTGGTCGCCTCCTTGATCTTGTTGGCAGCGGCGGTGTCGGGCGCCACCGGAATCTGCATTAATATCTTGTACAACATATTCATTCTACTTTTTGAAACTACAAAGGTAATACCTTCCCGTCTAAAAAAAGATTAAAACCCCGCTAAATAACGTGAATGATGCGGAATCCAGCAGATAATACTAACGGCGGCAGAGCCACTGTCGACAAGACAACCGAAGCGCCCTGGGCAAGGAGGATGGAGCTTTCCTAACGATGAAAACGAGGGGCGGTAGGGCCGTGACACAGTCACGGCACGGAGGACCTTGATCGTCCGTTACCGTATTTCTTGCTTGACCATTTTCCTTTTTCTTGCTTGTTCTTTTTTCTATTTTCTTGATTGTTTATTTTTTTCTTTTTTTTGTTGTGGTATGGGGTTTTGAAGTACCTTTGCCGCCGAAACATTAGCTGTACTACTTTTTTATTTTATAATCATGAAAAAGAATTTAGTTTTAGTACTGGCCGCCATCATGGCCGCCATGACACTGAATGCACAGGACGAGGTGCAGCCCTATCTTACTGTAGATCAACTTCCTGACCTCATCAAGTGCCTACCGGCTCCCCCGGCTTTTGACAGCCCGGAATTTTCCAACGACATGATGCGTTTCGCCTGGGGCAAGCAACAGCGACTGAACGAGGAGCGTGCCGAAATCGCCAAGCGCGATGCCGTGTGGTCCTATGAGGCCCTGCTCGCCGAGTTTGACGTGCCCTTCGGCTTGCACATGAGCCCCGAAAACACGCCCGAAATCTGGAAACTGATGGTAACCAGCCTGACGACCACCGACGCCATGCGCGTAGCTCCCAAAGCTTTCTACCACCGCCAGCGCCCGTTCGAGCGCTTCCAGGACAAGATGCTCACCGACGAGGAAGCCGAGCTGACCGGT
>JAEEGL013575619.1_pt1 | contig 16649 bp, 17 predicted proteins | sample 9134231 | NCBI WGS metagenome assembly JAEEGL01 (sample SAMN16246548, study PRJNA631951) | gut metagenome | biome: gut microbiome; feature: rumen; material: fiber-attached | host: Bos | place: Iran: Karaj | collected 2018-10 | reverse complement strand
GGCTGACGGTCCACTCGTATGCCTCCTCCGGAGGTTCTGTCCATGCATCCTCGAGGACACCGCACTCGCAGCTCCTTCCCCAGAGGTTCTCATCGACCGAGAACGGGTTCTCCTTCTTCACGAGGATCTCGATGTTGTTCTGTTTCGCGTACTCGATCTCCTCCTCACGGGTCATGACCCACTCCCTCATGGGTCCGATGACCTTGAGCGTGGGGTCAAGTGAGACGATGCCGACATCGAAACGGACCTGATCGTTTCCTTTCGCGGTGCATCCGTGTGCGATGTATTTCGCTCCGTTCGCCTGTGCGAACTCGACGAGCGTCTTGACTATGAGGGGTCTTGCGATGGCCGTGCTGAGGGGGTAGACGTCCTGGTACATCGCGTTCGCCTTCAGCGAAGGCCAGATGTATTCCTCGACGAACTCCTTCCTCTTGTCGACGAAGTCGGACTTCAGCGCACCGTTCCTGAGTGCGCGTGCCACGATGTCATCCTTGCTCGGAGGCTGTCCGACGTTGATGCCTATAGCGATGACGTCCAAATTGTACTTGTCCTGAAGCCATTTGATGGCGACCGATGTGTCGAGACCGCCTGAATAGGCGAGGACGACCTTATCTCTCTGTGCCTTGTCAGCCATGTTATCGCGCGGGAATCCTCTTATCTTATCTATAAACTATCGCTGACGTGCATGTCCGATAATATACACGGTGAACCCTCTCGGTGACAAATGCATCCGTCTTTTGTCCGTATGCGTTCAACGGAATCTCGACACTCACTGTCCGATTGTTATCACGTATCGTCGGCGATATGCCCTCATTATCAGGATCGGATGTCTGCGGAAACGTCCTTTCGATACATACCGGCCGTGTCTCAGTGTTGTTATGTATGACCGATGGGCAATCTTAATGAATGAAATCAGACACGAACTGTCCTGTATCAGACAATACCTTTATCATTGGGACATCCAGTACTCCTATCCCCTAATCTAAGGAGGGATCGTACACGTACAAGATAGGAATAATCGGAGGTACCGGATACACGGGCGGAGAATTGGCCCGTCTGCTGTGCAATCACCCCGACGTCGAGATCGGATCCATGACGTCACGTCAGAATGCAGGCAGGAGGGTATCCGAGGTGCACCCCTATCTGAAAGGCTACGTGGACATCGATTTCACCGAGACGATCGATGACGATGTGGACCTGGTGTTCGTCGCCACCCCTCACGGCGTAGCGATGAACGAGGTCCCCAAATTCATGAGCAAGGGCATCAAGTGCATCGACCTGTCAGGCGATTACCGCATGCATGACGTCCCGACGTACGAGAAATGGTACGGGCACCAGCACACGGATGTGGAGAATCTGCAGAAGGCCGTATACGGTCTCCCCGAACTCTTCCGCGACAAGCTGAAGGGCGCGGACCTTGTGGCCAACCCCGGCTGCTACGCGACGGCGACGATACTCGCATGCGCACCGCTGATGAAGGCAGGGGTCATCGACGGGGACATCGATGTGGATGCCAAGAGCGGAACATCTGGAGCGGGGATGACACCCTCCGCACGCACGCACCACGCGTTCTGCGGTGAATCCATCATCCCCTACGGGGTCGGAACACACCGCCACACGCCTGAGATAGAGATGGCGCTGGAGATGTTCTCGGGATCGAAACCCGAGGTACTGTTCGTCCCGCACCTGCTGCCCATCGTGCGCGGCATCCTCTCGACATGCTACATGAGACTCAGCAAGGACCTGACTCCTGAGGAGGTCCGTTCGATATACGAGAAGCAGTACGGCGGAGAGAGATTCGTCCATGTCGTGGACGAGGCCTCCATCCGTGCCGTCGTTGCATCTAATCACGCTCAGGTGAGCGCGAAGACCTTCGGAAAGAAGGTAGTGGCCTTCGGGGCCATAGACAATCTGGTCAAAGGAGCATCCGGACAGGCCGTACAGTGCATGAACCTGATGCTCGGACTGAAAGAGACCGCCGGGCTGGACTCACCCGGTCTGGGGGTATGAGAATGGTAGAGATAGTGGATGGAGGAGTCACGACTCCTCAGGGATTCAAGGCAGCCGGTGTCCACAGCGGTGTGAAATACCGTTCGCTGGATCTGGGACTGCTGTATTCGGATGTCCCGGCGACGGCATGCGTAGGATACACGAGCAACGCGGTCAAGGCGGCACCCGTACAGGTCATGATGAAGGAGAACTCACCGCAGCTTCAGGCCGTGGTGGTGAACAGCGGTAACGCCAACGCCCTCACCGGCAGACGCGGTATAGAGGATGCCATAACCATGAAGGAGACCGTGGCAGCGGAACTGAACCTCGACCCCAAGATGGTCGGTGTGATGTCCACCGGACTCATCGGACGTTTCATGGACATGCACAAGATCAAGTACGGTATCAGCAAGGCCGCATCGCAGCTCGACATCGGACGCGAGGCGGACAATCTCATCGCCCAGGCGATAATGACCACCGACACGATCAAGAAGGAATGCGCAGTGCGCGTACGTCTCACCGACGGAACGCTGGTGTACATCGGAGCGATCTCCAAGGGAAGCGGTATGATCGAGCCCCACATGAAGGTGCTCCACGGTACCACGCTCAGTCTCGTCACGACGGATGCGACGCTCTCGACGGCTTTCAGGGAGAAATGGCAGGAGATCCTCGACGACAGTATGAACATGGTGTCCGTCGACGGCGATCAGTCCACAAACGACACCTGCATCCTGCTCGCCAACGGCCGTTCCAACAGCAAATGCGCGGATGAGGACCCGGAGTTCATAGCCGCACTGCAGTTCGTCATGAACAAGATCGCACGCACCATCGCCATGGACGGAGAGGGTGCCAGCAAGCTCATCGAGGTCCAGGTTACCGGAGCCGAATCGAGGGAGGATGCGCGCAAGGCGGTGAAGACCATCATCAACTCTCCGCTCGTCAAATCCGCCATATTCGGTTCGGACCCCAACTACGGCCGTATCATGATGGCCCTGGGCAACAGCGGATGCAAGTTCAATCTCTCCGATGTCCGCCTGACCATCAAGGGCGGGGACATGGAAGTGCCCATACTCGATTCCGGTGCACCGGTCTTCCAGGAGGAACGCTCGGTGGAGGTCGTCCGCATGGCCATGGACAACAAGGAAGTGACCATCGTCGTCGATCTCGCGCTCGGCAACTGTTCGGCCACCGGATGGGGCTGCGACCTGACCTACGACTACGTCCGCATCAACGCGGAATACGCAACATGAGTTGATCCCGATGGAAGACATCTATCTCCTCAAGTTCGGAGGGAACGCCATCGGGGGCCGTGAGGACCTGGACCGTCTCTCCGGAGAGATCGCGGGACTCATCAAGGAAGGCGCGAAGATCGTGCTCGTCCACGGAGGCGGGCCGGAGATCAATGCGGCACTGGAGAAGAAGGGCATCGTACCGAAGAAGGTCGCCGGACTCAGAATAACGGACGATGCGACCATGGAGGTCGTGGAGGAAACGCTCAAGGGCATCAACGCCGGAGTGGTGGATTCCCTCACGGCCGCCGGTGTCAAGGCCATAGGACTTCCCGGATACATGGTCACGGTCTGCAGGAAGAAGGAGCCCTACACCGCATTGGAGGACGGGAAGGAGGTCACGGTCGACCTCCAGAACGTCGGAGAGGTGTCCGAGACGTATGTGGATACCATCGAGGACCTCCTGTCGTCCGGCGTAACGCCTGTCGTCTACCCCATCGGAGCTGATGACAAAGGGAAGCATCTCAACATCAATGCGGACACGATGGCATCTGGCATCGCTGCCGGACTGAGATGCAAGGAAATGATACAGATAACAGATGTGCCAGGCATCCTGCTTGACATCAACGACCCCTCATCGAAGCAGAGCCTTCTCACCCTCAGTGAGGTGGATGAGCTCATCGCGAAGGGGATCATCTCGGGAGGTATGGTCCCGAAGGTGGAAGCATGCCGCAAGGCACTCGACGCAGGCGTCGCGAAAGTACGCATGGTGAACGGAAAGGACCCGCGCTCGATCGTATCCGATGTGATGAGATCGGTGGACCACGGGACCGTAATCACGAAGTGATGATCATGAACTACAAAGAGATCGAAGAGAAGAGCTCGAAATACCTCTTCCAGAACTACGGGCGCGCCCCGTTGGCATTCGAACGCGGAGAGGGCGCCTACCTCTACGACACCGAGGGCAACAAGTACCTCGATCTCGTGGCCGGTATCGCCGTCAACTCCATCGGTCACTCGCACCCGAAGTGGGTGAAGGCCGTACAGGAGCAAGCGGCCAAGCTCGTGCACGTATCCAACCTCTATCAGGTCAAGGAACAGGCGATCGCGGCAGAGGCCGTCGCATCCGTAACGCCCAAGGGCATGGACCGCACGCTGTTCGTCAACAGCGGTGCGGAGGCCAACGAGGGTGCTATGAAGGTTGCGGTGCGCTACACCAAGAAGAAGAAGGTGCTGTCGGCACTGAACTCCTTCCACGGACGTACCGCAGCGGCACTCGGTGCAACGGGTCAGACGAAGTACCAGGATACATTCCAGCCTCTCATCAGCGGATGCTTCGATTACTTCGATTACGGTTCTTCGGAATCGGTCAAATCGAAGTTCGACAAGGATGTGGCCGCGGTCATCGTGGAACCCGTCCAGGGAGAAGGCGGCGTGAGGACCGTCCCCGCGGAGTTCTTCAAGACCGTCCGCGACCTGTGCACCGACAACGGCGCACTGATGATCGTGGATGAGGTACAGACGGGAATGGGACGTACCGGCAAATGGTTCGGTATCGAGAACTTCGGCGTCACGCCCGACATAATGTCGCTGGCCAAGGCGCTCGGAGGAGGTGTCCCTGTCGGTGCCGTCGTCACCACCGATGAGATCTCCAAGGTCATGACGCCCGGTACCCACGGTACGACATTCGGCGGAACGCCGATCGTATGTGCCGCGGTGAAGGCGACCATCGACATCATGAAGGAAGAGAAGCTCGTGGAGAACTCGGCCAAGATCGGAGCATATCTCAAGGAACAGATCTCGCAGATCGGATCCGATGAGATAACGGACGTGCGCGGCTACGGACTCATCATCGGTGTCGAGATGAAATCCAAGGCACCGGACTTCCAGAAGTTCTGCCGCGACAACGGCGTGCTCGTCAACGTCTGCCACGGGAATGTGGTGCGTCTCATCCCTCCGCTCATCATCGGGAAGGAAGAGGCGGACAGATTCGTCGGACTCCTCAAACAGTTCATCTGAGATATCGTGTCTGCGACATCTCAAATCCAAACCTTTTCGGTCTTTTTGTCTTATATCAGACAATCTAAATACTCATAGGTAAATTCCGACACCATGAGCAAAGGTCCGACCAAGGAGAGTCTCGCCGAGAAGACAAGGATTTATGTCGATGCACATCCGAGCATCAAGGACTGCGTGTCCAAGGGATTGATCAACTATTCATCGCTGGCAAGGATGATCATGAAGGATCTCGACCTCGATAATGAAGAGGCAGTGATGATCGCCTGCAGGAGATACGCAGGGAAACTGGGTGTCACCACCGATCACGAGATGAGCATCCTGAAGATCCTCAAGGACAGCCGTCTCGAGATGAGGACGAAGACGTGCATCGTAACGGCGAAGAACGATTGGACCGTGCTCCACAAGATGGACAATCTCTTCAAGGACCTTTGGAACGAGGATTCCATCATGCAGATCGTACAGTCCGCCTCTGCGGTGACGATCATCGCTGACAAGATGCTCAAGGAGCGCATCATCGACACCGTCAGCAGATTCAACATCATCAAGGTCAGGGAGAACCTGGTCGAGATCACGGTGAAATCGCCTGAGAAGATCGTCGAGACCAGCGGTGTCATCTCATACCTGATCACCAACCTCTCGGATGCCGGTATCAACATCGAGGAGACGGTCAGCTGTCACACCGATACCGTGTTCATAGTCAGCGAGAGCGACATGATCAACGCATACTCGGTACTGACCAAGTGCATCCAGAGTGCAGAAGAGACCGTCGGCAAAGAGTGATCCGATGGTATACGACGGAAGACGTAACATCGTCGAGATCAGTGATGATGAGAAGACGGTATATTTCGAGACCTGGAAACCGAAGAAGATCTCGGGTACGAAGATAGGCGGGATACTGGGCTACAGCGAATTCGCCACGCCGTTCAAGGTGGCATGCGAGATCGCGGGCATCTATCCCGGCGACAAGGCGAACAAGTACATCGATGCCGGGAACATACTGGAACCCGTCATCAGGAACTACATAGGACAGAGCGCCACCAGGATGCTCTCCGGACCTCTGTCCCTACCGGAAGGATCCAAGGTACAGGTGGAACAGCCTGTGGAGAAGGAGAAGTGCCAGTATGACCATTTCCATGATAACAAATTGTTCGGAGGGATGGTCGACGGATACATACTCGTGGACGGGAAGAGGGATGCGATCCTCGAGATCAAGACCTCCCATGACAAGGAGAAATGGCTTGACGTGAACGGAGAACCGACCAACGTCCCGATGACATACATGCTCCAGGCATCGCTCTATGCCGAACTCGCAGGCCTGGACAGGATAGTCTTCGTCGTAGGGTTCCTGAAGGACCCGGAGGATTTCCTCCGTCCCAATCAATGGAAGCCTTCAGAGGAGAATACATACATCGTGGTCAAGGACAAGCTGGATATGTCGGGCCCGATGGCCGAGGCTGAGGCCTGGTACAAGGAATACATACTCAACGGATACACGCCCGAGTGGACCGAGAAGGATGAGGAACTGCTGAAATACCTCAGGGGAAAACCCAACGACGGCAAGAGGAGATGATCCCATGACTTACGAGGAGGAGATCAGGAACAGGCATTCCGTCAGGAAGTACACCGACAGGAAGATCGAAGGGGATACATTGACGAAACTGCAGGAGAAGATCGATTCGGTGAACTCGGTCTCCGGCCTGAAGGTACGTCTGATACTCGAAGAACCCACATCGTTCGGCGGCCTGAAGACCAAGATGACAGGATTCAGGAACGCGGTCAATTACATGGCCATGATCGGGAAGAAGAGCGATCACCTGGCCAAGGATGTCGGATATTACGGCGAGGATCTCGTTCTCTATGCCCAGTCATTGGGACTGAACACATGCTGGGCGATGTTCTGCAGCAAGAAGGCATGCAGCGGATTCCTTGAGGATGATGACGATTACGTCATCGGTATCGCCGTCGGATACGGTGTGGACCAGGGCGTTCAGCATAAGAACAGGCCGGTGAAGGACGTCGCAGACCTTGAGGGGAAACCGGATTGGTTCGTCAAGGGCGTGGAGGCGGCGATGCTCGCACCCACAGGCATCAATGCACAGAAGTTCCGTTTCGACCTCGTCGACGGAAAGGTAGCATTGACAGGCGGCAGCAGCACGCTGAAGCAGATCGACCTCGGCATAGTGAAGTTCCACTTCGAATGCGGTGCAGGGAAAGAGAACTTCCAGTGGTCGGAATGAAAAACATCGGGGCCTGAGCCCCGTTTCATCATTTATTTACGCTCGTTGATCGGAACGTAGTCGACCTTCTCTTCGACCATACTCACATATGCGGGACGGATGATCTTTCCGGATGAGGTCAGTTCTTCGATCCTGTGTGCGCTCCATCCTACGACCCTGGCACATGCGAAGATCGGAGTGTAGAGCTCCTTCGGGAGACCGAGCATGTCGTAGACGAATCCGCTGTAGAGGTCGACGTTGGCACAGATTCCCGTGAACGCGTTCTTCCTCGACTTGATGAGGTCGGGCGTGATCCTCTCGATGTTCTCGTACAGCTTCAGATCCTTCTCGCGTCCCTTCTCGATCGCAAGCTTCTCGGCCAATCCTTTGAGGATCTTCGCCCTGGGATCTGAAATGGAATAGACGGCGTGGCCCATTCCGTAGATGAGTCCGAGACCGTCGAAGGCCTTCTTGTCGAGGATCTTTCCAAGATAATCGGTGAGCTCCTTCTCGTCATCGGTGTCCTTGACATGCTTCTTGATGTCGGTGACCATCTCGACGACCTTGATGTTCGCTCCTCCGTGCTTCGGCCCCTTCAGCGATGACAGCGATGCCGATATCACTGAATATGTGTCCGAACCGGCGGAAGTGATGACACGTGCCGTGAATGTGGAGTTGTTACCTCCTCCGTGCTCCATGTGGAGCACCAATGCTGCATCCAACACCTTGGCCTCGAGCTCCGTGTAGCTCTTGTTGGGCCTGAGCATCCTGAGGATGTTCTCGGCCATGGACAGGTTCTTCTTCGGATAGTGGATGATGAGACTGTCGTTGAGGTCGTAGTGCTTGTATGCCTGGTAGGCGTAGACCGCCAGCATAGGCATGACGCTGATGATCCCAACGCACTGCCTGAGGACGTTCTCGATGGAGTTGTCCATGACATTGTCGTCGTATGTGGCGAGGGTGAGGATACTCCTGGAGACGGAGTTCATGACATCCTTGCTGTGTGCCTCGAGGATGATGTCCCTGACGAAACCGCTGGGGAGGTTCCTCTTCTCCGCGATGATCTCCTCGAACTCCTTCAGCTGTTCGTTGGTAGGCAGCGAACCGAAGAGGAGGAGGTATGCGGATTCCTCGAATGCGAACTTCTGGCCGTGGTGGCCGAAGATGAGATCGTTGATCTCGTAGCCCCTGTACTGAAGCTTTCCCTCGCAGGGTGTCCTCACACCGTTGACGGTGGTGAATCCGTCCACCCTGGAGATGTTGGTGATACCTGTGATGACTCCCTTACCGTCCTTGTCACGGAGTCCCTTCTTCACATCGAATTTGGTATAGAGTTCAGCGGGGATGTTGTCATTGGCCACACAGATCTCGGCCTGTTTCTTGAAGTAGTCTTCTCCGCTCATTTCAGCACCCTTATGTAATCTAGCGTCACCTGACGCGTCCACCCTCTAATAATAAACATAGTTAAACTAGTTGTCGCTGACAGAACTGATAAATCGGCCCAGGTGATAGCGTGACCATGGACTTCTCCGACCTGCGTTTCACGGTCACCAGACTGTGCGGCGGACAGGATCTCGTACTGACCCCCGAACGCAAGATCCCCATCGACTGCGACAGGGTGTTCGTTCAGATGAAGAGCCCCTATACGAGGGGTGCAAGGGACAGTGCCAGATTCGTATGGAATGATCTTACCGTCACGGTTTATCCCGCAGGTTCGATAATGTTCCTCTTCTTCAACAACCGCGTGAAGGCGGAGGAGTATGCGAGGCGCATCCTTTCGGAGATCTATGACGAGAACGATGAGAGGACGGTCGGATTCGTCGAAGAGAGGATATGATCACATCGTCTCGATGAATTCGATTATGTGTTCGAGAAGTACTTCCTTCGTCCGTTCCCTGACCTCATCCCTGGAGCCTTGAAAATGATTCTCGTATGCGAAGGTCCTCTTCCCGTCGGTGATGGCCATCCACACCGTACCTACGGGTTTCTCCGGTGTCCCTCCTTCGGGTCCTGCGATGCCCGTGACCGAACCGGCGATGTCCGAACCGTAGACCTTCAGCGACCCTTTTGCCATCTCCATGGCAACGGTATCGCTCACCGCACCGTATCTCATCAGTGACCTGCGTGAGACCTTCAGTATCTTCTGCTTCGATTCATTGGAATATGTGACCGCGGATCCCATGAAGTACGACGATGAACCGCTGACCGATGTCAGTTCGGCACCGATCATCCCGCCTGTGCAGGATTCCGCCAATGAGAGCTTCAGGCCCCTCTCGGCCATCATCTCCAATATGATCTCAGGCTTTGATGTCGTCAGGTGAATCACCCGTCAGTTCTCTCATCCTGGAGATGCCGTCGATATCCTTGATGACCTTGGCTACCGGCTTCGGGACCAGTGATTCCCAATCGCCGCCTTCGGACATCCTCCTCCTGACCTCCGTGCCGGAGAACTCCTTCCTGTTGTACAGGGGGGAATCGCGCACCTCGAAACCCGCCTCGATGAAAAGGCGCCTGGTGACACGGTTGTTCGAATAGACTATGGAGAAAGGAGGGCACATCGATACCACGTGCGACACCCACACGGAATACCTGTTCAGGTCCTCCACGGGAACGATGGACACGTTGTCTATGCCTTCCGCCTTCAGCGTCTCGGAGATCATCAGGTATCTCTCCCCGGCGGTGAACGGATTCTCTCCGCTGTGGGAATACTGGGCGCTGCCTATCCCGATGATTATGCGGTCGCACTCGGAAGCGACCTTGCGTATGACTTCCAGGTGACCGTTGTGGAGCGGCTGGAATCTGCCGATGACCAATGCATCGTTGCTGTGACCTGTGACCATCGTATCTTGATTCCCTTGATGATAGATAAAGCGCTCCCTTTCGGGAGCATTTATGGTTTTCAGAGCGGCGTGGGATTCGCTCCGCCGTCGACGACGACCGAATCATCCTCGGGAGGCAGTTCCTCGGCCTCCTGCGTCGAGACGGTGACCGTCTCCTCTGCGGGAGGTTCCTCGTGGATCCTCGGAGGCAGGGCCTTCGGGGGCTCCAGCTTCACTGCGGTGGAGACACCGCCCTCGTTCAGCGGGAGCAGCTTCTCCAGATATTCCTGCTTCCTGGGACAGTCGATGAACGCGTACTCGAGCACATCGCGGAGGGTCTCGACGAGGATGATCTCCATCGTATCGTAGAACCTCCTCTCGATCATGACATCCTGGGCATTGTCCTTGGGGATGATGGCCCTCTTGATGCCTGCCTGAGCGGCTGCCTCCAGCTTCGCGGTTACCCCTCCGACGGGAAGGACCCTTCCGCGGACATTCAGGCTTCCGGTCATGGCCATGGTCTGATCGATCGGGATGTTCTCCAGTGCCGAGATCACCGCCGTGGTGATGGTGATCGATGCGCTGTCGCCCTCCACTCCGTCGTAGGTTCCGATGAACTGTATGTGGATATCGGAATCGGCGATGTCCGTGAGCGTGTATTTCTTGATGACAGCCGAGATGTTCTCGACCGCTTCCTTGGCGATGTCACCGAGCTTTCCGGTGGCCACGATGTGTCCCGCCTTCTTGTTCTGGGACGGTGCCACCTCGGCCACTATGGGGAGCACGATTCCTGAGTACTCCGCCATGTTGGAACTCGCGTTCAATGCCGCCAGACCGTTGATCATTCCGACCTTCGAACCCTCGGTGTTGAACAGCTCGTACTTCTTGCTGCCCTCGACCACACGGTCCGCGATCTGCTGCTCGACGCTGCGTGCCGTGCGCCTGGCCTCGATGACATCCTCGACATGGACGATGTTCCTTCCTCTCTGGATGGCCACATCTCCCGACACACGGACGAGACCTCCGAGTTCCCTGAACCTGAGTGTCAGTTCTCCCTTCCTTCCGGAACGGCGCTGTGCCTCCCTGATGATCTCACCGGCGGCATACTTGTCGAAGGGCGGGATCTTTCCGTCCTTCTTGACTTCCTGGGCGATGAATCTGATGACGTTCTTACGGTTCTCGTCGGTATCCGGCATGGTGTTCTTCATGTACACCTCGTAACCGTATCCTCTGATCCTCGACCTGAGAGCAGGGTGCATTCCCTGGATGGCATCCAGGTTACCTGCGCAGACCAGGACGAAATCCGTGGGGACGGGCTCACTCTTCACGAGTGCACCTGAGGATCTCTCCGACTGACCGGTGATGCTCAGCTTCTTCTCCTGCATGGCAGTGAGGATCGCCTGCTGCGATTCCATCCTGAGCATGTTGATCTCATCGATGAACAGGACACCTTTGTTCGCCTTGTGGATCGCACCTGCCTCCAACCTGTCGTGCGAGGGGGTCTCGAGACCTCCTGACTGGAACGGATCGTGCCTCACGTCTCCGAGGAGTGCACCTGCGTGTGCGCCTGTGGCGTCCACGAACGGGGGCATGTCATTGGCCTCATGGCCGACCAGCAGTTTCGGCACTATCATTATCTCCTGCTTCTGACCGGGTCCCCTAAACACGATGTACAGGAAGAACGATGCCAGTATGGATATCCAGAGCAGGGTCATGTCCTTGGCGTAGATCCAGTAGATGACACCGATCGCTATGATACCCAGAATCAGGTAGAGGACCATGTTGTTCTTCTGATTCCTCTGTGCGGCCGCCTGAAGCTTCTGTTCCGTGACGATCGGCTTTCCCTTCCCTGCGGGAAGTACGCGGATCCTCGGTTCGTTGAAGTCCTCAGGGTTGTGGTAGGCTATGATATCCTGGAGCTCCCCTTTGGGAAGATACTCCACCATCGAGTTGGCCAGCATCGACTTACCGGTACCGGGCTCTCCGATGAGCATGACGTGCCTCTTCTGAGCGGCGGCCTTCTTGACGACCTCGACGGCGCGGTCCTGTCCGATGACCTGGTCGGCCATCTTGGCTGGGATCTCGATGTCGTTGGTGTCCCTGAAGGTCTGGTCTTCGATCCACTCATCGAGGGGTGCTACGGATTCTTTGTTGGTGTCCTTATCCATATTACCTTCCTCCACTTTCCTAAAAATGTACTTCTATAAAAAGATGTATCATGATCAGGACTCTAAGTGACATCCTCTATACTAGGGTATTATAAGAACATGCCCATTGGAACGAACGTCTTTACGATGAACTGACGTATAGGAAAAATAAGTGCCAGATGGGGACATGCCCCATCTGTGTTCAATATTTGTTCTTCTGGAACTTCCCGTCCTTCTTCTGCTTCAGGACGGTGGATCCCTGATTCTTGGCGATGGTCTTGGCGTATTCCTCGGCTTCCGCCTTGGTGTTGAAGAGCTTGGTCGCCTTGTCGCTGCCTGCCTTCTTGACGGCCCATTTGTTGTCCTCCTTGCGGCGGACGACAAGCTGCTTCGCGGCTGCAGGCTTCTTCTCAGCGGGTTTCTTGGCGGCTGCGGGTTTCTTCTCTGCTGCCGGTTTCTTCTCCGCTGCAGGTTTCTTGGCCGCGGTCTCTTTCTTGGCCGCCGGCTTGGCGGTCGTCTTCGCTGCTGTCTTGGCCGCTGCAGGCTTCTTCTCTGCTGCGGGCTTTGCAGCTGTCTCCTTCTTGGCGGCCGGCTTGGCGGCTGCGGGTTTCTTCTCCGCGGGTTTCTTCGCGGCGGCTTTCGTCTCTTTCTTTTCAGCCATCGGTTTCACCTGATTATAATTCCAAAATCGCGTTTATGCTCTTTAATATGGCGGTCAGAGAATCCAAATCGTTGGCTATGTTGTCGCCCAGCGATCCAACGAGCATCGCGTTGTCGGTACCCAGTTCGGAGACCCTCGTATCGGTCTTCAGCCCGACACATATCTTCCCTCTGGCATATGCGTATCCGAGCTCGAAGCATGCCCCTTCGTCGGGCACGCGTCCGTCCATGATGATCAGCAGCAGGTCGGACGATTCTATCGCCTCGATGTCCTTCGCGAAGAAACCGCACATCAGTTTCCTCCTCTTCTCATCGGTATCGGGCATCTCCGGGATGTCGGAATTCTCCTGGGGGACCCAAACATCGAAACCGTTCTTCCTGAGCTCTCCGGCCACTTTCGCGTTGAATTCACGTTCCGCCTGCGAGAATAACGGACCTGCTAGGTAGATCTTCATCGCTACGGCATCGTTTTGCCACATATCATATTTATCCAATAATCCATCACTCCCCCATGGCCGATGCAGAGTTCGAAGCGATCAGCAAGGCGAAGAGGCAGAGGGACAGCGGCAATCCGAAAGGTGCATTGGACACCCTGGAGGCATATCTGCTCAAGGATCCCTACAACGCCAAGGTCAGGATGCTGGTCTCACAGATAGCATTCTCCTGCGACATGAACCAGTACGGCCTCATCCAGTTGGATGCCATCATCGATTTCGATCCGGAGAACGTCGAGGCCAGGAAGGCATTGGTCACCGTCCTTAAGAAGAACAAGAGGAACAACAGGGAGACCAAGGAACTGTACGATTGGCTTGTAGAACATTGTCCCGAGGATGCGGAAGTGTTCAACAGCTACGCCATATTCTCCAAGATGCAGCTCACGGACTTCAAGAAGGCGGCGGGACTCTATGAGAGGGCGATAGAACTCGAACCCAACGTCGCCGAGTATCATCTCAACTATTCCATCCTGCTCGTCAACGACCTGAAGGATTTCGTGAAGGGAAGGAGTGAATTGGAGAGAGCGATCGAACTCGACCCGTACAATCAGCGCGCGAAGGATGCCCTGGATAGGCTGATCAAGAAGAAATTCAGGGACGGGGAGCTCAAGAAGGGACTGTTCTCGAGATTCAAGTGAACTTTCGTCATCGTTATAACCAACCATCTGCATCCGTCGTTTCAGAGGATTTCACATGGCCAACATCAAAGGAACCAAGACGGAAGCAAATCTCCTCGCTGCATTCGCAGGAGAGAGCCAGGCAAGGAACAAGTACACCTATTACGCATCACGCGCCAAGAAGGACGGCTACGAGCAGATCGCAGCGATCTTCCTCGAGACCGCGGACAACGAGAAGGAACACGCCAAGATGTGGTTCAAGGCACTGAACGGCGGATCCGTCCCCGACACCATCCAGAACCTCAAGGATGCGGCAGAGGGAGAGAACTACGAGTGGACCAAGATGTACGCCGAGTTCGCCAAGACCGCAAGGGAAGAGGGATTCAACGAGATCGCGGACGCATTCGAGGGCGTCGGAAAGATCGAGAAGGAGCACGAGGAGAGATACCTGGAGCTCCTGAAGAACATCGAGGAAGGACTCGTGTTCAAGAAGGACAAGGTCGCCATCTGGAAATGCCGCAACTGCGGACACATCCACGTCGGTGAGGAAGCACCCGAGGTCTGTCCCGTCTGTGCACACCCCAGGTCGTACTTCGAGCTGAAGGCCACGAACTGGTGAACAAAACGAGGGCATCCGCCCTCATTTCTTCTAACGGAGGATAACGACATGAGTCATTGTATGGATTCCGAAAAGCTCCATGCCAGGATGAAGAGGATCATCGGACAGCTGCAGGCCATCGAGCGCATGATCGATGATGACACCCCTTGTGAGGATGTCCTCACACAGATCAGTGCTGCGAAATCCGCCCTGAACAAGGTAGGCCAGCTGGTCCTCGAGGGTCACATCAACCACTGCATCAAGGATGCAATCGAATCCGGCGACACCGAGAAACTGGCGAACTTCACCAAGGCACTCGAACGCTTCTCCAACATGCAGTGAATCGGAATCCCGCGTCCGTATATACATATACCCCTATGGGTATCTTACCCATATGTTCGAGGCAGTGGATAGGATCGAGGAGTTACTGGATTACGGCGGGATGAAGAAGGATATCCTGTTCCTGATAGCATCTGTCATCTCCTTGATACTCAGTCTCGCCCTGCCTTCGGGCACATTCCCGTTCGATCCCGCTTGGATCGCTGTTGTACTCTGCGGTACGCCAATCCTCATCGGGGCGACCATAGGCCTTTTCTTCAGATTCGATATCAAAGCCGATGTCCTTGTGGCCATCGCATTGGTCGCATCCCTGTACATCGGGGAGATTTTCGCCGCAGGGATCGTCGCGGCGATAATGATAATCGGCGAACTCCTTGAGGATTACACCTCGGAGAAGGCGGAGAAGAGTCTGAGGAAACTCATGGACATGAAACCCAAGACCGCCCGTATCATCAGGGATGGCGAAGAGGATATCATAAGTACCAGCTTGGTAAAGATAGGGGACATAGTAAGGGTCGTCGCAGGCGAATCCATCCCCGTCGACGGAGTGATTGTCTCGGGCAACACATCCATTGACCAATCCATGATGACAGGGGAATCGGTCCCTGTAGACAAGACGGTCGGGGACGAGGTGATGTCCGGGACCATCAATCAGTTCGGATCCTTCGACATGACCGCCACCAAGGTGGGGGAGGACAGTTCAATAGAGAAGATGATAAGGCTCATCGATGAGGCGGATGCGAACAAGGCACCCATCGTCCATGCTGCGGACCGTTGGGCCACATGGTTCGTCTTCATCGCCCTCACCACAGGTATAATCGTATATCTCATCACGAAAGACATCGTCAGGGCCGTGACCGTCCTGGTCATCTTCTGTCCCTGCGCATTCATCCTCGCTACGCCCACGGCGGTCATAGCCGCAATAAGCAACGCCACGAAGCACGGCTTCATCGTGAAATCGGGTGCGGCGATGGAATCACTCTCCCGTATCGATACCGTAACGTTCGACAAGACCGGGACCATCACCTACGGTGTGCCTACGGTCACCGATGTCGTGAACACGTCCGACATGGGGAAGGATGAACTGTTCCGCCTGTGCGCCATAGCGGAGAAGAGATCGGAACACCCGTTGGGCAGGGCGATAGTGAGGTCCTACGGGAACGTACCAGGTGAACCCGAGGATTTCACGAGCATCCCCGCAAAGGGGATAAGATGCAGGGTCGAAGGCCACGATGTCATCGCAGGCAACAGGCCCCTGATGGAGGAGAACGGCATCGCAACAAGCGATGCGGCACAGGGGAATATGACCGTCCTCGTGGCCATAGACGGTTCACTGTGCGGATATGTCACCATGGAAGACGTAATCAGGGAAGACTCGAAGATAGCCATCGAACGTATACGCGGCCTGGACATCGACCCGATACTGATGACCGGCGACAAGGAAGCGGTCGCTGAGAGGATGGCGAGGATCGCCGGGATCGAGGATCACATCTCGGAATGCCTGCCCAAGGACAAGATGGAT
>JAEEGL010038122.1_pt1 | contig 16649 bp, 7 predicted proteins | sample 9134231 | NCBI WGS metagenome assembly JAEEGL01 (sample SAMN16246548, study PRJNA631951) | gut metagenome | biome: gut microbiome; feature: rumen; material: fiber-attached | host: Bos | place: Iran: Karaj | collected 2018-10 | reverse complement strand
GGGGCGGCGGCGGGGGCGGGGCCGGACACGTGGACCGAGGCGGACGCCGAGGTGGCCGGCATCTCGGCGTGGACGGTCTGGACGCGGCGCGTCATGTTGCGGACGCGCTGGTGGAAGGTCTGGAGCGCCTCGAGCGACGTGGAGGAGCGAAAGACGTTGGAGCAGACGCCGGTCTTGATGCGGCCCATGAGCTCGTCGAAGAGCGTCGAGGCCTCGCGCTTGTACTCGACGAGGGGGTCGCGCTGCCCGTAGGCGCGAAGCCGAACGCTGTCGCGCAGGTCGTCGAGCGAGCGCAGGTACTCCTGCCACTCGGTGTCGATCGCCTGGAGGGTGACGTGGCGCTCCATCATCGGGAGCGTCTCGGGGTTTTCCATGGAGCACTTGAACTCATAGGCCTCCTCAATGCGCTTGTAAAGGAACTCGGCGCCGCCCTCGATGTCGCCGACGTAGGCGTCGAGCTCCTCTTTCCGGAGGGGAATCGGGAAGGAGGTGAGGCACCATTCGAGGAGTTCCTGGGTGCGGGGCTCGCGGGACTTGTAGAGGTAGTTCTCGCACTGGGTGAGGACGATGTCGTGGATGACGTCGAGGACGAGCGAGTGGGGGCTCTCGGCGTTGATGACGTCGCTGCGGAAACCGTAGACGACCTCGCGCTGGCGGTTCATGACGTCGTCGTACTGGAGGGTGCGCTTGCGGATGGAGAAGTTGCGCTCCTCGACCTTGCGCTGGGCGGTCTCGACGGAGCGGGTGAGCCAGGGGTGGGTGATGACGTCGCCCTCCTGCATCCCGAGGCGGCTCATGAGGCCGGCGATGCGGTCGGAGCCGAAGAGGCGCATGAGGTTGTCCTCGAGGGAGACGTAGAAGCAGGAGGCGCCGGGGTCGCCCTGGCGGGAGCAGCGGCCGCGCAGCTGGCGGTCGATGCGGCGCGAGTCGTGGCGTTCGGAGCCGATGACATAGAGGCCGCAGGGGCGCTCCTCCAGGAGCTGGCGGAGGGTCTTGGTCTCGCCGGCGGGCTTCTGGTCGAGGGTGAGCTGGGAGCGGACGATCTCGGGGGAGACCCAGAGGACGTCCTTGCCGAGCTTGATGTCGGTGCCGCGGCCGGCCATGTTGGTGGCGATGGTGACGGCGCCCTTCTGGCCGGCGAGGGCGACGATCTCGGCCTCGCGGGCGTGGTTCTTGGCGTTGAGGACGTTGTGGGGGATGTGCGCGGCGGTGAGGTAGCGCGAGAGGATCTCGGAGGTCTCGACGGCGACGGTGCCGAGGAGGACGGGCTGGCCCTTCTCGTGGCGGTCCTTGACGTCGGCGACGATGGCGTTGTACTTCTCGCGCTGGGTGCGGAACATGAGGTCGTCGGAATCGATGCGGCGGACGGGGCGGTTCGTCGGGATGGAGACGACGTCGAGCTTGTAGATCTCGTTGAACTCGGAGGCCTCGGTGGCGGCGGTGCCGGTCATGCCCGCGAGCTTCTTGTACATGCGGAAATAGTTCTGGATGGTGATCGTGGCGAGGGTCTGGGTCTCGCGCTCGATCTCGACGCCCTCCTTGGCCTCGACGGCCTGGTGGAGACCGTCGGACCAGCGGCGGCCGGGGAGGATGCGGCCGGTGAACTCGTCGACGATGAGCACGCGGTTGTCCATGACGACGTACTCGACGTCCTTCTCGTAGAGGCAGTAGGCCTTGAGGAGCTGGTCGACGTTCTGGATGCGCTCGGAGCGGTCGGAGAACTGGCGCTGGATCTCCTGGCGGCGGCGGTTGCGCTCGGCGGGGACGAGGCCCTCGGAATCGACGGCGGCCATGGCGGAGATGATGTCGGGGACGACGAACATCTCGGGGTCCGCGGGGTTGAGCTCGGCGCAGCCCTTGTCGGTGAGGTCGGCGTCGCGGGTCTTCTCGTCGATGGTGAAAAAGAGGTCTTGGAGGAGCTCGCGGGCCTGCTCCTTGTAGAGTTCGGTGAGCATGCGGCTCTCGACGTCCTCGTGGAGGCGGCGGATGGCCGGCTCCTCGATCATGGAGAGGAAGTCCTTGTTCTTCGGCATGCCGTGGTAGATGCGGTAGAGGTGCACCATGGCGTCCTCGTCGTCGCCGTCGGCGATGGCCTTCTTCGCCTTGGCCACGTAGTCGGCGACGAGGGCGCGCTGGCGGTTGACGAGGCGCTCGACCTTGGGCTTGAGCTCGACGTACTGGTTGGAGGAGTGGGCGGCGGGGCCGGAGATGATGAGCGGGGTGCGGGCCTCGTCGATGAGGATGGAGTCGACCTCGTCGATGAGGGCGAAGGCGTGGCCGCGCTGGACCTGCTCGGCGGCCTGGGTGGCCATGCCGTTGTCGCGGAGGTAGTCGAAGCCGAACTCGCTGTTGGTGCCGTAGGTGATGTCGCGCGCGTACTGCTCGCGGCGCTCGTCCGGGCGCATGTAGTTCTGGATGCAGCCGACGGAGACGCCGAGGAAATCGTAGAGCATGCCCATCCATTGGGAGTCGCGGAGGGCGAGGTAGTCGTTGACCGTGACGAGGTGGGCGCCCTTCCCGGAGAGGGCGTTGAGGTACATGGGGAAGGTGGCGACAAGGGTCTTGCCCTCGCCGGTCTGCATCTCGGCGATCTTGCCCTGGTGGAGGACGATGCCGCCCATGATCTGGACGTCGAAGGGCACCATGTCCCAGACGAGCTCGTGTCCGCAGACCTGGCGCTTTTGGCCGACGAGGCGGCGGCAGGCGTTCTTGACGGCGGCGTAGGCCTCGGGGAGGATCTGGTCGAGTGTCTCGCCTTTGGCGATGCGCTCGCGGAACTCGGGGGTCTTAGCCTGGAGCTCGGCGTCGGAGAGGGACTGGTAGGTGGCCTCGATCTCGTTGACGCGGGCGACGAGCGGGCGGAGGCGCTTGGCGTCGCGGGCTGCCTTGGTTCCAAAGATTTTTTGAAGGATTTCAATCATGGCGGGAAGAGAAAATGGCGAAAGGGGAAACGATAGGATACCACAGTTGGCGCGATGCGCCAACTGCGGATGTCTTGCCAATGCTCCGTATGGATTCTATTGGAACAAAATCACCGTGCCCTGCCCCTCGACTTCGACGGTGCCCGTGCCCTTCACGACGGCGGGAAGTTCCGCAGCCGTATAGCGGCCGATGGGGTAGCGGGTTTCGCCGACGACGAACTCTTTCACGGTGAGCGTGTGGCTCTCGGTGTAGACACGCTGCGCGCCGTTGGTGTTCGACAGAGCGAGCGAGGCGACGCGCGCGTCGGCCGTGAGGCGGATCGCGCCGTGGCCGGAGAGCTCCCAGCGCGTCGTCTTGAGCGCGGCGGGGGCATCGGTGGCCTGCATCGCGGGGAGATGCGTGCCGGAGGGAAGCGCATCCGGGTCGGTCGCGACGCGCCACTCGGCCTCGGTGCCGCCATAGCGCCACTCGTTGTGGACGCGAACGGTCGGCATCGTGTCCGCGGCCGTCGAGAGGCACACCGTGCCGGCCGCGGCGGGCGTGATGTCGTAGGTCGTCGCCTGGGTGTTGTTCTGGAGCGAGCCGCCGACCGCCTCGATGATGCCATCAAAGTCGGCAAACGAGGCATTCGCGCCGGTGAGCGCGACCTTGATGCGGCCGCCGCTGCCGGGGCCGTAGAGGCCGTTGCTGCCGCCGTTGGCATCGATCGAGCCCGTGCCCGAGAGGGAGGCGGCGACAATGTTGATCGATCCGCCGGAGCCCGCGCCGCCGATGTCTTTCTCGTTGGCCTGCGGGTAGCCGAAGCCACGCGAACAGATCGTGCCGTTCACCGTCAGGGCGCCGGCGACGGCAAGCTTGATCACGCCGCCTCCGGCGTAGTTGGCGTTGTCCCCCCAGCCGCCGGATCCGTACGAGAGCGGATCCAGAATGGAGCCGTAGGTGGAGACGCCGGAGAAGTCCGCGGCCGGGACGTGGCCGCCCTCGCCGGCGAACGAGCCGCCCGCCTCTCGGACGTAGCCCGGTCCATGGGCGCGCGTGTAACCGCGGGAGCGCTGGGCGATGTCGTTGGGCGTGCCCGTGCCGGTCTGAATCGCGGCGCCGGCCGCGACGGTCAGGTCGCCGCCGACCGCGACGTTGAGAATCGTCGAGGGCTCGTCGGCGGGGCCGGAATGCGTCCAGTAGCCACCGGAGAGTTCGGCGTCGCCGGCGATGGTCAGCACGTTGTTCGTGGCGCCGTTCAGGTAGACGACCGCGTCGCCGAGCTGCTTCCAGGAGCCGACGGTGGCATTGGCGACGTCCCACTCCAGGTCGTTGTGGGCGAACTCCGCCACGACGTAGACCGGTTCCGCCGCCGTGGGGACATGGCCCTTGGACCAGTTGCCCGGGACGGAGGCGAGACCGGAGAGGGCGCCCGTCCAGAGGTTGCCGCTCTCCATCGCGAAGAACGACTGCGGAACGGTCGTGTCGAGCAGCCCGTCCGCCGCCTCGCCGAGGCGGAACTGCCAGTATACGGCGGTTCCTTCCGCGCCGGTCGCGACATAGGTGTACGTCGTGTTGTCGGCGGCCTCGGCCGCGACGAGCGTCGCCGTGAGGTTGGCGGGGTCGGAGCCGGTCAGCACGTAGAGCGGGCGGCCGCCGCCTACCTCGACCACCGCCGAAAGCGTGGCCGAGAGGCCGTTCACCGCGGCCGTCGACGCGCTCTCGAACGAGGCCTCGACCACGGATTCGAGAAGGGTCGCCGTCACCGTGCTGTTCTCCGTGTCGACCGAAATCGAAACGCGGGAGCTGTCCGTCAGGACCGCGCCGTCGACGAGGATGCGCCCTTGCGCGAAAAGGGCGTTGAATTCGTCCGCTTCCGCCGGGGCGGTCTCGCCGTTGTAGTGGTAGGTGTAGGAGCAGGCGTCGCCCGAATGGAAGTTGAAGAACGGGCCGTTGCTGTAGAAGCCGCGGGTGATGTCGCCCCGCGTGGTCGTCGAAACCATGTCGGATCCCCGCACTTCGATCGGCGTGCCGGAACCGACGAACACGGAAGCCGAAAGGGATCCGTTTCGGATCGTCGCGGCGCCGGTCCGGTTGACTTCCCCGTTGAGGCGAAGCGCCGCGCCCTCCACCGTCACGTTCCAGTTCTGGAGCGAGAGGTTCGCGCTTCCGCTCATGGTGCCCCAGTCGCAGTCGGCGGCGATGAGGATGGTGTCAGAGGAGGTGGGCACCACGTTGTCGCGCCAGTTCGCGGCGACGTTCGCGGCGGTCGAAACCGTGCCGAGGAACTTTGCCGTGTAGGCCGACGGCTCGAACGAGGCGACGGCGGTCGCGGCCGCGACCGCGCCGTTCGTGACGATTGCGAAGGCGTAGTAGACGGGGACGTCCGTCGTCAGTCCGGAAAGCGACTTTGTGAAGGTGGTTTCCGCGACGGCCGCGCCGACGCTCTCGGCATGGTCCCACGCGGAGAGGTCGTCCGTCGCGGCGGCGGCCGCACCCCAGAGCGCGTAGACGCGTGCTTCTTCCTCCGTATTCGACACGAATGCGGAGATGGTAGCGGAAGTCTCGCCGACATCCGTTGCGGACGGCGACGTGATGCCGTAGGGCGACACAGCGGCGAGGCGGAACGTGCAGGGCGCCTTTCCGCCGTTATCGATGCATTCGAAAATTGTCTCGAACTCGTCCTGCGTCAGCGTTGAACCCGCGTAACGGAACCGAGGTGAATTTCCGCTCCACAACTTGGAATAGATTTCCGACGCCTTGTAGTTCCACGTAAAGGATGCCGTGGAATCCGAGGGGATATTTATGCAAGAATTGTTCTGATAATACCCGGAATATGAGGTTGTTGTCGTAGTCAGTGAGCCGCTTCTAAAGGTATGCACACCCGCACCACGCGGGGAGAACATTTTGCAAATCCATTGCGTTCCCTCCCATGTGCGGTCGCCAGCGGGAGGCTGAAGCTCTCCCGTCAGAGTGAAGGTGCCTCCATCATAGATATCATTCGGATAGTTTGCGAGGAAATAGTTTCCCGTATAGACAGGCACGACCCCGCCATGCAGTTCCAAAACAGAGGCACTCCCCCGGCCTAGCGCGACATTGGCGGCAAGTTCTCCACCATCGTAGACCTTAAGCCGCCCATTGAGTGTCAACCCCGTACATGTGCCTGCGTCATAGGCACCGCCGTCTAGAATCATAGTGCCGGATATCGTGGCGTAGTTGCCACCCGTGGTTTGCACAAGCCTGGCACCGCCTGAAATCGTTATCATACCCCGCATGTTCCAGTCGCCGCCGGGGACATACTCGACGACCACATTCTCGCCGCTAATCACAATGTCATCTGCAACACTGTTGCCGGGCGAAGTCGCGGCGGGGGACGTTGTCGCGCCGCCGGCGTCGGTGTAGTCCCAGTTGCCGGCGGTGAAGTACAGGCCGTCGCCGGCCGCGCCGGTCCACGTGTACGTGCCGGCATTCGCAAACGCGCATCCGAGGAGAAGGGCGGAAAGGGCGAGGAGTTTCGTTTTCATGGGGTTTGCGGGAAAAGGGTGTTCGGTTTGGGGATTGCGGCCCGCCCGGCGGTCGGGCCCTACCGGTTTTCTGTCTTTCGCGTCATTCACGGTTTGGACCGCGTGATCCGCTGGCGGCTACTTGAGCAAGATGACCGTTACGGCGTCATCCACGACGATGGAACCGTTGCCGGCGACGATGCTAGGGAGCGTGGCGGCCGTGTGGACTCCGTGGAGGGCTGTTCCGGCGACGGTGAGCGCGTTGACGCGCAGCGTGTGTCCCTCGGTGTAGACACACTGCGATCCGTCGTCATTGGCCAGCGTGAGCGAGTATACGCGCGTGTCGGCCGTGAGGCGGATCGCGCCGTGGCCGGAGAGTTCCCAGTGCGTCGTCTTGAGCGCTGCGGGGGAATCGCCGTTCTGCATCGCGGGAAGGTGCGTGGCGGAGGGCAGCGCGTCAGGGTCTGTCGCGACACGCCACGCGGTGTCGGTGTTGCCGTAGCGGAAGACGTTGTACACCTTCACGACGGGAGCGGCGCCCGCTGTCTGGAGGCAGACCGTGCCCGCCGCCGCCGGGGACAGGTCGTACTGTCCGGGCTGGCCTGCATCCTGCATCGATCCGCCGACGGCCTCGATGGTGCCGGTGAAGGCGTCGAACGTAGCACCGGAACCCGTGAGGGCGACCTTCACGCGGCCACCGGAGCCGGGACCGTAGAGGCCGTTCGCGCCGCCGTTGGCGTCAATCGTGCCTGCACCCGAAAGGGACGCGGCGGTGATGTTGATCGAGCCGCCGGAGCCCGCGCCGCCGACCGTGCCTGCATCGTTAAGCGGGTAGCCGAAGCCACGGGAGCGAATGATGCCGTCCATCGTCAGCGCGCCGCCGACGGAGAGCTTCACGACGCCGCCGCCGGCATAGCCCACGTTATCGCCGTGTCCGCCCGAACCGTAGGAAAGCGGGTTGAGAATCGAGCCGTAGGACACGAAGCCCGTCGCGGAGGGGATGTGGCCGCCCTCGCCGGCGTAAGAGCCGCCCGCCTCGCGCAGGTAGCCGGGGCCATGGTCCTGCGAGTAGCCGCGTGGCGTCCCGTCGTTGTCGTTAAAGTTTTCGTTCAGGCCGACGACGATGCGGGCGTTGGCGCCGATCGCCATCGATCCGCCGACGGCGAGGTTCACCATCTCGGTCGGTTCGTCGACCGGGCCGCTGTACGTCCACGTGCCGCCGCCGAGGAGCACGTCGCCCGTGATCGTCAGCGGGGCGGCCGCTGTCGTGTGGAAGAACACCTGGTGCTTCGGGTTCAGGAAGGCATCGGGCTGGATCCACCCGGCCACCTCGTCCGTCCCCGTGCCGGGATACCAGTCGAGCCGGACGTTGTGGAAGCGGTCGAGGACGTAGACGATTTCGCCGGCCGCCGGGACATGCCCGAGCGACCAGTTGCCCGCGACGCGCGAATCGGTCGAGACGGCACCGGTCCAGACGTTCGTCGGCGCGACGGGCTCGTTCAGCATCGCGAAGAAGCTCGCGGGCGACGGGGTGGCCCAGATGACGCCGTTCTCGTTCGTCGCCGCCAGCCCGTAGTAGTAGGCGTATCCCGACTCCAGCGCGATGGCCTGCGAGACCACCTGGTTCGCCAACGCCTCGCCCAGATCCAGGATATTCTCCCAATCCTCCGGATGACGGCCGCCGTCCGCCTTGCCCCAGACCGCCACGAGCGTATAGGCGGGACTGCCCGCTTCGTCGACCGTGGCCGAAATCGTGGCGGACGTGTCGCTGGTGAGCGTCGCCGTGACGGCTCCGCCGTCGAAGGTCAGCGGCACCATGCCCGTCGGCTTCAGGTAGAAGTCCGTGTACCAGTCATTGCCGTCGATCGCGCCATCGTGGGCCTCCACGATGAACAGCTCGGCGAACTGCTCCTCGGTGATGACCTCTCCGTTGTAGCGGAACTTTGGATTCGTCGCGTTCGAGCCGAACGTCTTGACATACACGTCGTTGACCGTATGATACCCAGCCGGCACCGTGAACCGGGACTTCGACCCGGCCGGCACATCGATGTAGGAGGTGCCGCCCCCCTGCCAGAAGCCGTCGGAGGCCGTGGTGCGCATGATGAGGTCGGGCCCGTTGAACGTGGTGATGTCGGACGCGGCCTGGGGCGCGAAGATGTTGCAGTTAATCAAGCCGGATCCGGAATAAGTGAACGCCCCGTGCGGCTGGTACTCCCCGACATAGAGCATACCGCCATTGCGTAGCTCTAATTGACCGCCAACGCGGACCGTCGTGGGATTCGCCGCATTGTTCTTGTAGTCAATCGTGCCGCCGTCCACGATGACCGTGCCGTGGAAGAACGGCCAGGCGCCGCCGTTCTGCAGAAGCTTCGCCCCTCCGGAGACGGTAAGCGTGGTGCCCGCCTGCGTGATGAGGTCGCCGCCGGGGACGTAGGTCACGACGACGCCCGCACCGTCAATGATGACATCGTCGCCGTTCAGGGTGTTGCCAGGGGATGTTGCGGCAGGGGCGCCGTCATGGTTCCAGTTGCCAGCGGTGAACCAGAGGCCGTCGCCGGCCGCGCCAGTCCAGGTGTAGGTGCCGGCGAGAGCGGGGAGGGAGACCGCGAGAAGCGCGGCGGTGAGGAGGTGTTTCATGGTTGCTTTCATGCGCATTTTTCCTAGAAAAAGAAGAAAAGGAAGAGCGGGATACTATCCGGCGTTCGCGAAAATTCTACCAGCCTCTTACCACACATGGCAAGCAAAAACTGGTATACAACTGGTATATTTTTTATCGAACTTGAAAATACAAAATTGAATATTGTGATAATTTTTTGTCTTTTTCGGAGCAAGAATATACAAAAATGTATTCCCTTTGACACGGCGCGATCCTATTGGCATAATCCATGCGAAAGGAAAAATAGGTACTATCGCACCATGGAGTTGGAATGAAACACTATCTGCAGAAACTCACCGAGACCGTACAGACCCACTGGAACGACAACGCCCTCTCCGATTATCGCGGGGCGACGATGACGTATGGCGAGCTGGCCCGGGCACTGGAGGCGTGGCACCTCGCCTTCGCGGCCGCCGGCATCCGGAAGGGCGACCACATCGCAATCTGCGCCAAGAACTCCTCGGCCTGGGCCGTCGCATACATCGCGGTGGTGACCTCCGGCGCCGTGGCGGTGCCGATTCTCCCCAACTTCACGCCGGACGGCATCCAGCGCCTCGTCGACCACTCCGAGAGCAAGCTCCTCCTAGCCGACGCGGACATCGAAGGCTCGCTTTCCTTCGAGGGAATGCCCCATCTCAAGGCCTCCGTGTCGCTCGAGGACGGCCATGTCTTCCATGGTCGGGACGCGGCCGCGGCGGAGGCGTTCGCCCGGCGCGACGCGCTGCTCGCCGAAAAATATCCGAACGGTCTGCGGCCGGAAGACGTCTCCTACCCGACGGACAACGACGACGACCTTGCCGTCATCAGCTACACCTCCGGGACGACCAGCGCGCCCAAGGGCGTGATGCTCCGGCACGCGGGCTTCACGGCGATGATCGAGTTCGCGCAGGTGCACATTCCGACGTACGACGGCGACCAGATCGTCTCGATGCTCCCCATGGCGCACATGTACGGCCTGACCTTCGAGCTGCTCTACCCGCTCATCAGCGGCGTGACGGTCCACTATCTCGGCAAGGCGCCCTCTCCCTCGACGTTGATGGCGGCGATGAAAGACGTGCGCCCGTATATCGTCATCACGGTTCCGCTCGTGATGGAAAAGATCTACAAGGCGCAGCTCAAGCCGGCGCTCTCGAAGCCGGTCGTGCGCGCGCTTCTGGCGCTTCCGGGCATCGGCCGCGTCCTGCGCGGCAAAGTGCGGGAGAAGCTTGTCGCGGCGTTCGGCGGCAAGGTCCGCCACTTCGTGATGGGCGGAGCGCCGCTCAATCCGGAAGCGGAGGAGTGCTTCCGCAAGATCGGCCTTCCGTTCACGGTGGGCTACGGCATGACGGAGGCCTGTCCGTTGCTCGCGTACGAGGGATGGGAGAACTTCGCGCTCGGCTCGTGCGGCAAGCCCGTGGACTGCGCCGAGGTGCGGATCGACTCGCCCGACCCGATCCATGTCGTCGGCGAAGTCCAGGCGAAGGGGTGCAACATCTGCGTCGGGTATTTCAAGGATCCGGAGGCGACGGCGGCGGCGTTCACGCCGGACGGCTTCCTCCGCACGGGCGACCTCGGCCATCTCGACCGCAAGGGAAACCTGTTCCTCTGCGGGCGCAGCAAGAACATGATCCTCTCGGCCACCGGGCAGAACATCTACCCGGAGGAGATCGAGGCGCTGGTGAACCAGCAGCCGTACGTGGCGGAGTCGGTGGTCGTGGGCCGCGGGACGCGCCTCGTGGCGCGGGTCTACCTCGATCCGGACGCCATCCGCAAGGCCGGCCTCGCCCAAGCGGACATCGAGGCCATCCCCCAAAACGTGCGCAAGGCGGTCAACGCCGACCTTCCGGCCTATAGCCAGATCGCGCAGGTGGAGCCGAACCCGACGCCCTTCGAGAAGACGCCGAAGATGAGCATCAAGCGGTTTCTCTACAAGTAAACGGGGGCGCACGTCCGTCCCCGCATGGGGGCTTGAATCGGTCTCCCGTTTCGTGTATACTGGCACCGTTCCGACAAAAACGCGGGTGTAACTCAATGGCAGAGTTCCAGCCTTCCAAGCTGGCTACGAGGGTTCGATTCCCTTCACCCGCTCCATTCGTTTAACGGGTCTTCCCGTTTGTCCGTTCCTGCCATGCCCCATCTTCCCACTATCGACCGTTCCCTTTGCATGGGCTGCGAGGCCTGCGTCGGCGTCTGTCCCGCCGGCGCGTTGTCCCTCCAGGGCGGCACGGCTGTCTGTGACGCCGCCGTTTGCACAGGATGCGGCGAGTGCGCCGCCGCCTGCCCCGTCGGGGCCATCCGGGGGATGGCCCCGACGGGGCAGGCGCCGGTGAACAGTGACCAGTCACCAGTGACCAGTGTCCAGTCCAACACGGTTGGAGATCCTGCACTGGTCACAGGAAACGGGTCACTGGTCACGGGTCGCTTCGTTGGCGGCGATGCCGCCAACGAAGTCTGGGTCTTTGCAGAGCAATCGGGGGGGAGGGTCGCGACCGTGACCTACGAGCTGCTGGGCGAGGGCCGCAAGCTCGCGGACGCGCTCGGCGTACGGCTTGCGGCGGTGCTGCTGGGCGAGGGTACGGACGCCATGGCGCGGGCGCTCGGAGAGCGAGGCGCCGACCGCGTCTATGTCGCGGACCGTCCCGAGCTCGCCGTCTTTCAGGACGAGCGCTACGCGGCGGTCATCGCCGATGCCGTCCGGCGCGAAAAGCCCCAAATCATCCTCTGCGGGGCAACGGCCATCGGGCGCTCGCTCGCCTCACGCATCGCCGTCACGGTGGGCGCCGGACTGACGGCGGACTGCACGGCCCTGGCGATCGACCCGGAGACGCGCCACCTGCTGCAGACGCGTCCCGCGTTCGGCGGCAACATCCTTGCGACGATCGAGACGCCCGACCATCGCCCGCAGATGGCGACGGTGCGTCCGAAAGTGATGCGCGAGGCGCCGGCGACGCCGGGCCGGGCGTACGAGACGGTCGCGCTCCTGCCGGCGGCGGGCGATGCGACGGCGGACGGGCTTGTCGAGGTGTTGCTCCGGGCGCGTTCGGAGCGCATCGGGTTCGAGGCGGCGGCCGAAGACGGCGGCACCTCGCTCGCCAACGCCGACATTGTCGTCTCCGGCGGACGCGGCATGCAGAAGCCCGAAAACTTCGCGCTCCTCCGCGAGCTCGCCGCCGTGCTCGGCGGTGCCGTCGGGGCCTCGCGCGCGGCCGTGGACGCCGGCTGGATCCCCTACGCGCACCAGGTCGGTCAGACCGGCCGCACCGTGTGCCCGAAGATCTATTTCGCCTGCGGCATCAGCGGGCAGATCCAACACCTCGCCGGGATGTCGTCGTCGGACATCATCGTGGCGATCAACCGCGATCCCTCGGCGCCCATCTTCCAGCACGCGGCCTACGGGCTGGTCGGAGACGCGCTGGAAATCGTGCCCGCGCTCACGCGGGCGTTCCGCAAAAGACTGGGAAAGTAGGCGCCGCACCGGCACGACATGCGCATCGTCACACGCTACCTCCTGCGCGAGTTCATCCGGCCGTTCGTGCTGATCCTGCTGTCGTTCGACGCGATGTTCCTCATCTTCGACCTCTTCGACAACGTGTCGAAGTTCATCGAGACGGGCTTCCCCGCCTGGGGAATCCTGCGGTACTACCTGAGCCTCATCGCCTCGTATTCGCACTGGTTCGCGCCGGCCTCGCTGATGCTGGCGACGCTCTACTCGATGTGGATGCTCTCGCGCAACAGCGAGATCACGGCCATGCGCGCGAGCGGCATCAGCTTCACGGAGCTCTCGATGCCGTTCCTGGGCGTGGCGCTGTGCGTGGCCGGGCTGCAGGGCGTCAACAGCGAATACATCGTCCCGGACGCCGCCTCCTGGGCCGCGCGGATGAAGGACCAGAACTTCGACGTGGCGCGCATCCGGAGCGACCCGCGCACAAACTTCCCGTTCGTCTCGTCCGCGCACCGGCGGCAATGGTTCTTCCAGAGCATCGACACGGCGGACGCCGGCACCGCGTCCGTCGTGACGGGCGAGGTCTCCGTGGCGCAGGAGGACGCGGCCGGCTCGAACAGCTGGAAGATCGTCGCCACCGGCGGAGCGAGGTTCGTCGACGGCCAGTGGTGGTTCTTCCGCCCGAAGGTGCAGCATTTCGACGAGCAGACGCAGGGCATGCGCGACGACGAGGCGGCGCCGGCGCTGGAGGTGCTGCGCATGACGGACCTGGAGGAGACGCCGCGCGACATCGTGCTCTACACGCGCAACTGGGAGAACTACTCGGTGGCGGACATGCGGCGCCTGATGGCGACGACGGGCGTGGAGTCGGCCTCTCGGCGCTTCGACATCTGCTACCGCTTCGCCTCGCCGTGGGTGTGCCTGGTCATCACGCTTTTCGCGGTGCCGGCCGGGCTCACCACCGCCCGCCAAAGCATCCTGAAATCCATCTTCACGGCGCTCGGCGCGTTCTTCGGCTTTTACGCCATGACGCACTTCTGCAACTTCCTCGGACAGGGCGGGTACATGGCCCCGCTTCTGGCCGCCTGGCTGCCCAACCTCGTCTTCGCCACCATCGGAATCGTCAACTTCCGACGGCTCATCTAGAGTCCGGGAGTCCGAGAGTCCGAAAGTCCGTGAGTCCGAAAGTCCGAGAGTTCGAAAGTCGTCCAATCAAAAACATTCCAAGGAGTTTTTATGCCACGCATCGCCGTCGTCTCCGTCGCCCACATCCATAGCCGCAGTTTCTGCGAGTCCCTCTGCAAGCTCACGAGCGGGGGGCATCCGCATGTCATCTGGGACGAGAACGCAGAGCGCGGCCGCAAGTATGCCGCCGACTTCGGATGCGCCTTCGAGCCCGACCTCGACAAGGTCCTTGCCGACCCTGCCGTGGACGGTTTCGCCGTCTGCGCCGAGAACACGCGCCACCTGCCGCTGCTGCGCAAGGTGCTGCCCGTCGGAAAGCCCACGCTCTGCGAGAAGCCCCTCGCCACCACCGCCGCCGACGCGGACGAGATCGAGGCGCTCGTCCGGAGGCACGGCACCCCGCTCATCAGCGGCTACTTCCAGCCCTTCTTCGCGCACAACCGCGGTGTCCGGAAACTCCTCGCCGAGGGCGCGGTCGGCACCGTGACGCACCTTCACTTCCGCAACGCCCACAACGCCGCCTACGGCCATTGGTTCGACAACCCCGACCTCGCGTGGTTCACCGACCCCGCGCTCTCGGGCGGCGGCGCGCTCCTTGACATGGGCACCCACGCCGTGCATCTGCTCCGCCACCTCGGCGGCCCCGTCCGCGAGGTCTGGGCCACCACGGCCAACCTCTCCGGCGTGTATCCGAAGGTCGACGACTATGGCGTTATCCAGATGCGCTTCGCCTCGGGCGTCCTCGGCCGCGTCGAGGCGGGCTGGGTTTTCGCCGGCGCCCGCTGCGGACTGGAGGTCATCGGCTCGAAGGCCTGCATTTTCGAGGGCGACAACGGCCTCCTTCTTCGCGCCCCGAACCAGCCCGCCCAGCCCGTCCCCAACGCCGACGCGCGGCCCGATCGCATCGCCCGCCTCATCGCCCTCGTCAAAGGCGAGCTCTCGGCCGACGAAGTGGCCGCCGATCTCGACGCCTGCCTCGACGCCGTCCGCATCATGGCCGCCGCATACGACTCCGCCAAGACCGGCGTGTGGACGAAGGTGTAGGGGACGGCGGCCATGAGAAAGGGCGGCGTCCTGCTGCTGGTGCTCGCCGTGATGTCCGTCGTGCTCTCGGTGGCGTTGCTGGCGGCGGCGACGTTCCACGGCCGCGCGGCCCTGGCGCGCGACTCGCTCCGCCGCGAGGAGGCGCGCGACACCCTGCTCGCCGCCATCTCCAACGCCGTGGAGACCGTGCTCGCCGACACCAACGGCGTGGACCACCTTGCCGAGCGCTGGGCCGTGCCCGACGCCTTCTTCCCGCCCGACTCGCCGTTCCGCGGCGAGCTGGAGGATGAGTCGGCGCGCATCTCCCTCGCCACGGCCGACGCGACGCTCCTTGAGGCCGTCCTCGCCCGGGCGGACGTCGATCCGGACGGCGGCACGCCGGGCGAACGGCGGCGCTACGCGGAGCGGCTCGTCGCCCTGCGCGACGCCTGGAAGGCCGACCACGGCGGCGAACCTCCCCCTTCGCTCGCGTTCTACGCGGAATGGGGCGCGTCGTTCCCGAACTGGGTGAAGCGGATGCGCACGTTCACCACGCCGCACAAGACCGGGGCGGTCAATGTGAACACCGCGTCGCAGGACGTCCTGCGGGCCGTGCTGACGGCCGCGGGCGCCGAGGCGGACGTCGCCGACTCCATGGCCTGGCGCGCCGTCCATGCGCGAAACGGCGGCGCCGTGGTGGGGACCGTGACCCGAAAGACGCTCGCCGCGCTCTTTCTGGGCGAAGGGACGCTCCCCACGGAACAGGAGGGCAACGTGCTCGCGCGCGCCGAACGGATGCTGGGCGTCTCCAGCCCGCTCTTCCGAGGCCGCTTTCGTTGCGAGCGCCCCCGTGTGGCGGTGGAATTCGTGTACGACCGCTCCGAACGCGCCTTCCGCGCGTGGGACGAATAGACGTGCGGAATTCGGATGCGACCAACGGTTGGCCACACCCGTGGAGAACGCGGCCTTGTTTCCGGGCGGCCACTTGTTGTAGACTTTCCCGCATGGACAAGACAGACCCCAAAAACCAGCTCGAACCCCGCGTCAACGGCCTCTACAACCGCTTCCGCTCCCTGGCGGGCCGGTTCGGATACACGTTCCGGAGACCGGTGGTCACCGTGGGCGGGACGCCCAACGTCCTTTTCCTTGGCAACCATTCCTCCGGAAAATCCTCCTTCATCAACCACCTGCTGGAGGGCACCGCCGTGCAGGACACCGGCGTCGCCCCCACCGACGACGGGTTCACCGTCATCCTCTACGGCGAGACAGAATCCGACGCCAACGGCCCTGCCGCGCTCGACTGCCTGCCGGCCGAGTTTTCCGGTCTCCGCGACCTCGGGTCGTCGTTCCTGCAGCATCTGCGCGTCAAATTCCGCAACCGCGCCATCCTGCGGCGCGTCTCGTTCATCGACAGCCCCGGCATGATCGGCACGGCCGACGGCCCGCACGTGCGCGACTACGATTTCCTCGCGGCCGTGCGCGCCTTCTCCGAGATCGCCGACCTGGTGCTGTTCCTCTTCGACCCCGACAAGCCCGGCACCACCGGCGAGACCGTCCATGCGCTCGGCTCCTCGTTCTCGGGCCTGGAGTTCAAGCTCCGGATCCTCATGAACAAGTGCGACCTCTTCGACAGCATGTTCGACTTCGCCCGCGCCTACGGCTCGCTCTGCTGGAACCTCGCGCACGTCCTTCCGGGCAAGGATCTCCCGACCGTCTTCACCACGTTCGTTCCGCAGCCGCGCCTCGACCGCACGGCCTCCCGCGTCTCGCTCGCCGACTTCGACCGCCACCGCGGCGACATCCTCGACCAGATCCTCCACTCGGACGAGCGCCGCACGGACAATCTCGTCTCCTCCGTCCTGCGCGATCTGGACGGTCTCGCCATGCAGGCCCGGACGCTCGTCACCGCCCGCCGTTCCGTGCGTCTGCTCCAAGGGACCGGCGCCGTCGCCGCGACGCT
>JAEEGL015193266.1_pt1 | contig 16650 bp, 20 predicted proteins | sample 9134231 | NCBI WGS metagenome assembly JAEEGL01 (sample SAMN16246548, study PRJNA631951) | gut metagenome | biome: gut microbiome; feature: rumen; material: fiber-attached | host: Bos | place: Iran: Karaj | collected 2018-10 | reverse complement strand
TATAAAAGATATTTCTTTTTTCACTACAAAACAGACTGTTGCATTTATATAATGAGTGTGTCAGATGGATCTGGCGCACTCATTATTTTTTGCGGGATTTTTTGCCCAAAATGATTCCAAAATGATTCAATATAGTCTCCCTGCTTTTGATATGGTATAATCTTTATTGCAATCAGGATGAATGAAAAGGGACAGGAAAGATATGACAGATTTCAATACGATCACAGCCTGTGGTGAATGTTGTGTGGGCTGTTCAAAGAAGCTGCAGGGTATATGTCCGGGATGTAACGAAGCGGAAGGCAGAGTACCTGAATGGGCAGAGTCGGGTGTATGCAGGGTATATGCATGCTGCAAAAGCCACAATGCACGGTTTTGCGGGGCGTGCAGGGAGTTTCCATGTGATAAGATAACGAAGATCATATCATGGAATCCGGATATCATAGAGCATCTCTCAGCTTTGAGAGAAGAATACCTGGGTTTACGGGATATCATTGTTTTTTTGATAAAAGCCAAACGGGCTACTTATGCGGGAAAGGGAGCAGAGACAGAATCTTCCAGGACAGGTTCCCATGATCTGATCTATGAAGACGGTGATCTCATGTATTATGACACTTACCTTGGAGGGAAACGGTTTGCCGGTGAGGAAGCTCTTTGGGTAAAGCAAAAACCATATTGGAGTATGAATTATGCAGGCAGAGTAACAGGAGATAACTTTAGCGGAGACTTTTTGAAAGAAGCATTGCTGCATGTTCCTGAAGATAAGCCTTTTCGCGGACCTGAGCAATACATTAACGGAGATTATACCTATACTTGTGATATAGATGGAAACTTTGAATGGTTTCAGGGGAAAGAGATCATCTTTTATAAGGGTGAAGTGATCTATGAGTGTTATTTTCATGGAGGGCTGATAGAATGAAAGGTATGTATTATCACGCATCTTGATGAAAGTATATATAATAATACAAAGATAAAGGAGGAAACGACAAATGGAGTTTAATACAGAGATCTTTTCACAGTTTGACAAAAAGTGGGCACTCCTGACAGCAGGGGATGAGAGCAGCTTTAATACCATGACCATCAGCTGGGGCGGCCTGGGAACTTTATGGGGAAAGCCGGTAGCGACGGTTTATGTGCGTACATCCAGATATACTCATGATTTCATGGACGCAAATGAGTACTTTACGATCAGTTTCTTCCCTGAGGAGTACAAGCAGATACTTGGTGTGCTGGGATCTAAATCCGGCAGGGATATGGATAAGATGAAGGATTCGGGACTGAGTGCAGTGAAAGCCGGAGATTCCGTTTCATTTAAAGAGGCAGAGGTGACTTTAGTTTGCCGTAAGATGTTCAAACAGGAGCTGTCTGTTGCAAATATGCCTGCGGATGTGGCAAAGGCTATGTATGAAGGCCAGGCGCCTCATGATATGTACATCGGGGAAGTGGTGGAGATTATCTGATATGCAATATAAAGCAGTAATATTTGATATGGATGGTACGATCCTTGATACACTTGATGATCTGGCGGACAGTGTAAATCATTCGCTTGAAAAATTTGGATTTCCGAAACGTAAGCGTGAAGAAATCAGAACTTTTTTGGGGAATGGTATGGTGCAGCTTATTCACTTAAGTGTTCCGGAGGGAACATCATCTGAGAAAGAAGCTGCTGTTCTGGAAGAACATAAGAAGTATTATCCTCTTCACAGCGCCGATAAGACAAAGGCCTATAATGGTATCCCGGAGCTGCTTAAAGACCTTAAGCAAAAGGGAATAAAGACGGCAGTTGTATCAAATAAGAGCGATCCTAATGTAAAAGCGCTTGTAAGCAGATATTTTGAGGGGCTATTTGATGTTAGTGTAGGATCCAGAGAGGGGATACCCAGAAAACCTGCGGCAGACCTTGTGAATATAGCTCTTAATGAGCTTGGAGTTGAAAAGAAAGAAACGGTCTATATAGGAGATTCAGATGTAGATCTGGCAACGGCGTTTAATTCCGGGCTTGAGATGATAACCGTGCTTTGGGGTTTCCGGGACAGGGAGGTTCTTGAAAAAGCCGGTGCCGGGGTTTTTGTAAATACGGCTGATGAATTAAAAGAACTGCTTTTGAAACCGGTCAGTAATGTAAAGAAGAATATCATATTGATTGGTATGCCGGCGTCCGGAAAGAGCACCGTAGGTGTGATCCTTGCCAAGATACTGGGAAAAGATTTTATTGATAGTGATATCCTTATTCAGAAAAGTAAAGGTTTTGCCCTTAGTGAGATCATTGAAAGCAAAGGGATCGATGGCTTTTTAAAGTGTGAGGAACAGGTACTTCTTAGTATAAATGCTTTGGATACTGTTATTGCAACGGGAGGAAGTGCCGTTTACAGTGATGCAGCCATGAGGCATCTTTCTGAAGAGGCCGTAGTTATTTATCTGAAGATCGGACAGGAAGATCTGAAAAAGCGCCTGAAGAGTATTAAAGAGCGTGGTGTTGTCATGAGGCCGGGAGAAAGCCTTGAAGATATGTATGCAGTCAGATCAAAACTGTACGAAAGATATGCAGATATTATAGTAGAAGAAAAGGGCGCATCTGTAGAAGATACGGTAAATGCAGCCACAGAGGCGATCAAAAATTGGAGGACCTATCCATGAGATATAATATCAAAAATGAAAAAATAATATGCGAAATTGACACACATGGTGCGGAGTTAAAGAGTCTGAAGCGCATATCTGACGGGAAAGAATATATGTGGGATGGGAATCCTGCTTATTGGAACAGGACATCTCCTGTGTTGTTTCCGTTTGTTGGTGGAGTTAAAGATAAAATATACCGGCATGAGGGAAAAGAGTATTCCATCGGTCAGCATGGCTTTGCCAGGGATATGGAGTTTTCTATGGAATCCGTAACAGAAGAAGAGATATGGTTTTCACTTTCTGAGACAGAAGAAAGTCTTGAAAAGTACCCGTTCTGTTTTTTGCTAAGGATAGGTTATAAGATAGAAGATACAAAAGTAAAAGTCATGTGGGAGGTTAAGAATAGCAATGATGATACTATGTTCTTCTCTATCGGTGCGCATCCGGGATTTGCGATAGACAGTTTGAAGGGACATGCTTTTTTGCTTCGTGATAAAAAAGGCAAAGCGGTCAGTTCAATAAAGAACCGCATATTTGGTAAGGGTGGATGTGTAACCGGCAAAACGGAAGAGATCATTTTGTCAGAAGGAATGCTTCTTCTTTCGGAAGAACTGTTTGATAATGATGCGCTTGTCCTTGAAAACGATCAGATCGGCAGCGTTACATTATTGGATGAAAATAAGCTCTCTTTGCTGACTGTAAAGTTTGATGCACCATTGGTGGGATTGTGGTCTCCTCCGCATAAGAACGCACCTTTCGTATGTATAGAACCCTGGTATGGAAGATGTGATTCAGAATCGTTTTCCGGTGAACTAAAGGATCGTGATTATGAGCAGAAGCTTGACAGGGGATGCATTTTTAAAACGGGTTACGAGATCATGATCGGATGATAATGCTAAGAGACCGGATCGTACGGGCAATGCGCACATTGCATTATTGAAGCATTGTATATAAAAAAGAAACAGGAGGGGTCTTATGACAAATGAGGAGTTAAAGAAATATTATTTCGGAGCCTACAGTTTTAGGGATACTGAGGAAGGCTGGCTGCAGGCATTCCAGTATTCTGAGGCGCAGATGGATTATTTCAAAGGGGCTTTTGACTTCTGGTATGACAGATGCATGGCTTCTACTTCCAAAACGATTGAATTTGTGACTACTGCCACGAAGCTGTCTTTTGACTATAAGATCATCTGGATGGGTTCACCGGACTCGTTTGAACTGACGCTGGACGGACTTATCTCAAAGATAGTTTATGTAAAAGATATAGAGAAAGAAGGAACGTTGACCTGGATTCTTCCGAAGGGCGAGAAGCATGTTGTCATTTATCTTCCGGCAGATGCAACCGTATTGATACGTAATTTTGAGATAAATGCCGAGGTGAAGAGACCGGTAAAGGGAGAAAAAGTACTCTGGCTTGGAGACTCCATTACACAGGGATTCGGCCCTCTCCGTTCCGGCATGACATACGTCAGCGTGGCTAACAGACTTCTGGACTTCGATATTATCAACCAGGGTATTGGCGGGTACGTTTACGATAAGAAATCTCTGATGAAAATGGAAGGTTATGATCCTGACAGGATAATTGTTGCACTTGGAACAAATCAATACGGTTCGGAGACCATGACGGATGTTGAGGAATATTATGAGACTCTGATGGGAATATATGGTACGGAGATACCGGTTCTTTGCATCTCACCTATCTGGAGGGGAGATCATCCGGATGAGTTTGAGACCTTTGAACGCTTTTGCGGGAATATTAAGAAGATAGCCGGAAGCTATAAAAATGTCACGGTTGTAGATGGATTTAAACTTGTGCCTCATCTATGTGAATACTATCTGGATAATCTTCATCCGAACTGTCTTGGGGCAGGAGCTTATGGAAGGAATCTTGCTGATGAGATAAAAGCATGGATGCAGGTGAACCATAGGGAGGGAATCTAATGAGCAGATTAAAAGAACTTCGCAGATATGTGGATGCAGAGCTCAACAGGATAGAAGATGCGGATAAGCGTACATCTGCTATAGCGCATCTTTATGGAGTATCCCTGGCAGCAACAATGATAGCAAAGAAAAGAGGCCTTGATACGGAACTGTCATCTATGGCGGCGATGCTGCATGACCTTTATGCATATAAGAGTGGTTCTTATGACGATCATGCACATAAGGGAGCTGAGCTGGCAAGACAGATACTGGAAGAGCTTAAGCTTACAGATGCTCCGGAAACAGACATGATATGTTCGGCGATATATCATCATGATGATAAGCTTGTTACGGATGGCCCTATGGATGAAGTGCTTAAGGATGCAGATGTGATACATCATGTTATGAATGACCTTTCAAAGGTTGTAAAGGAAAAGGAACAGGAGAGATATGACAGGCTCTGCAAAGAGTTTGGGATGTAAGTTTTAACTGATGAGTGATATGATACGCAGACATATAACCTTCTATGGCCGTGTACAGAGAGTTGGTTTCAGATATACAGCTGAGTATGCGGCATCAATGAATAAGTGCACGGGCTGGGTAAAGAATGAATACGATGGCAGCGTGATCATGGAAATCCAGGGCAGGGAAGAAGATATTGATGAAGTGCTGGCTTCTTTGGAGAATGATCTTTATATCAGGATAACTGATATGGAGGTTGAGGACATGGAGCCATTGGAGGATGAATACAGGTTCAGGAGTATATAGAAATATGAATATAACAGTATTTCAGTACCGGGATCAAAAATGATCTTTGGCTGAAGCGCTTGACATATTTCGCATTGGTCTGTATAATGCGTAAAATAGAAAGTTGAAAGGAGGTAAGCAAGATGATGTCATATTGTATCAGACGGCATTCATATATTTTCGGTATTGTGTTTACCTCCCGGAGTAGAGTTTAATGGCGCGCTCTGTTTTAATAACAGGGGTCACTGAGTCAGAGAATGTGATTTTTAGTGAGCTGTCAGGCCCTGATACCGGAAGGTATCGGGGCCTGTTTTTTTGTACTTGAGCGCCATGAACTAAAGAGGAGGGTTTATGAAGAAGAAAAGAGAGATCGGACGGGGGAGAGCTATCAAAAACAATTTTTTTGCGCTTGGCCTGCTTGCTAAGATCTGCCCGTCCATGGTAGTACACCAGGGAATCGTACGTTTCCTTGGGTATTTTGAATGGCTGTTTTACAGCGCATTTTTTATGCGCTATGTTATCGATTCACTGGAGAAGGGCTCATCCTTCGGAACTATCATGGTATTTGTTGTGATCGTGGCAGTGGTTTCGGCTGCGATGACTTTGTATAACAGTGCTCTTGAAGGACATGTTTTTCCTCTTGCCAGGGCGGTGGTCAACAAAGGCCTTTATAAGATTCTTTTTAAAAAATCCAGGAACGTAGAGCTGGAATGTTTTGAGAACAGCGAATTTTATGATAAATACACACTGGCGATGGAAAAGGCGGATGAGCGCCTGATCACTACGGCAGAGGCTGTATTTAAGACTATCTTCGGTGCTATAGCCAGTGTGTGCGCCTTTGTTTTCATGTATCAGGTGGATCCGGTATCGGTGCTTTTCATAATCTTTCCCATTATCGGTAATTTCATCTTTAACAGAAAGATAAGTCATCTGGATTACGCCAGAAATCAGGATATGGCGCCCCATAACCGCCGTATAGCATATATCAACCGTGTAATGTATCTTCCGGAATATGCAAAGGAAATGCGCCTTACAGATGTATTCAGGCTGATGAGAAGGCAGTACCGTGAGGCTATCACGGGCCTTGCAGATGTTACAAAGAAATATACTCTGAAGGCGGTGGTGCTTCACTGGATGTACGTCATGTTCACCTTCACTTTTATCTTTGAAGGACTGCTGATCTACGGCGCATACAGAACCCTTGTATCCCATAGCATGAGCCTGGCACAGCTGGCAGTCATTACCAGCATGATGGTATCGACTACCTGGATACTTATAGGATTTACGGATTCTTTGACGGCACTGTTTAAGAACGGCCTGTTCATCGAATACCTCCGGACCTTTCTCGAGTATAAGGAAAAGATACCCGAGGATAGTGAGGGTGCGGATCCCGGGGACAGGATAAAGTCTATAGAGTTTAAAGATGTATCTTTTTCCTACAAGGATAAAGAAGTACTCACGCATCTTAACATGGAATTCCGTGAAGGAAAGACTTATGCGCTGGTTGGACATAACGGTGCGGGAAAGACAACGCTTATCAAGCTGCTCCTGCGGTTTTATGATCCTACGGAAGGGAGGATATATTTAAACGGCAGGGATATACGCGAATATGACTTGAAAAAATACAGAGCGCTTTTTGCCACGGCTTTTCAGGATCACCGCATGTTCTCCATGTCGGTTACCGATAATGTGGTGATGGGAGAGGATATCCCGGAAAACGAAAAGGAGCAGAAAGTCACGGAGGCGCTTAAGCTTTCCGGAGCCTATGATAAAGTTATGAGCCTGCCTAAGGGCCTGGATACCACACTTACACATGAATTTGATGATAAGGGAGCGGTACTCTCCGGCGGTGAATTCCAGAAGATCGTGGTGGCCAGGGCTTTTGTAAAGGAATGTCCCTTCAAGATCTTTGATGAGCCTTCAAGCGCACTGGATCCCATAGCGGAGGCAACACTTTTTGATAATATCTATGATCGCTGCAGGGATAACACGCTGGTGTTCATTTCGCACCGTTTATCCTCCGTCCAGAATGCAGACTGGGTGTATCTCTTATCAGAGGGCACGGTAAAGGAGGCCGGCACCCACAGGATGCTTATGGATGAAAAGGGGATATATGCGGATATGTATACAAAACAGGCCAGGAATTATCTGGCCGGAAGGGAGGTGCGTGCATGAAAAGAGTGATAGATAACCATCTGTTTCTCTGGAAGCTATGCTTTAAGACCTGCCCCGGATATATGATCTATTTTTTGTATGACGGTTTCCGTTACCAGGGAATAATCTTTCTTGAGCATGTGCTGGGCATACGTTATGTACTGCATTGCGCAGAATATCAGGAACCGTTTTGGAAGGCACTTCTGTTCATAGGGATCATACTGGTCATAAACATGCTGCAGATAATACCGGACGGTTATTTTATACATGGCTGGAGTTACAGGAGCAAACCTAAATTGTACAGGGCCCTCAAGGAGAAGATGTACGAGAAGGCGGCACAGATCGATCTCTCATGCTATGACGATCCGGATTATTATAATGATTTTGTACTGGCTGTAGCTGAAGCGGAAAGCTCAATCGACCGGTTTTTGCAGATGTGCAACCGCATAGTCCAGGCGTTTACCATACTTTTTACAACCGGTGTATTTTACCTGATGACAGATGCAGCAGGTATACTTTTTGTACTGGCCTCCTTTGTGCTGAGGTTTTTTATATCGCGCATCATCAATAAGCTGAATTATAAAGTGCGTTTAAAGGTAAATCCTCTGGAGCGTAAGCGTAATTATGTGAGCCGTGTCTTTTATCTTAACGATTATGCGAAGGAACTGCGTCTTCATCCTAATGTGGGAGAAAAGCTCGAAAAGGAGTTTGAAGAGGCGAATGATGGGATCTATGCCGAGCAGAAAAAGGTGGGTCTTAAGAGATCACTGCTGAATTTTACCAACAGCTATCTGGTGGGCGATTTCATTATGGACGGGCTCTATATTACCTATCTGGTATTTCAGGCGGCAGTGCTGCATTCCATAGATTACAGTAATGCAGTGGTGCTCTTTAACCGTACAGGAAGTCTGCGTCGCGGTATGATCGATCTGGCGGATATATTCCCCCAGGCACAGGAAAACAGCCTTTATATCGATAAGATAAGGGCGTTCCTTGATTATGAGCCTGATATCAAAAGAAATGAAGGCGCAGATGTGCCTGAAGGTAATGCGCTGCTGGATCTTAAGGATATAAGTTTTAAGTATAAAGAGGACATGGAGGAAACTTTAAAGAAGATAAGCCTTAAGGTACAGCCGGGTGAGAAGATCGCTATTGTAGGTTATAACGGTGCCGGAAAGACCACCCTGATAAAGCTGCTTATGAGACTTTATGATCCTACTGCAGGGAAGATCCTGTATCATAACAGGGATATAAAGGAATACAGACCGGATGATTACAGAAGGCGCATAGGCGTGGTATTCCAGGATTATCAGATGTATGGCGCAAGCCTTAAGGAATATGTGGTGATGGATCGTGCTGAAGAAGCTGCAGATGATGAAGTGATAACGGCATTGAAAAGAGCGGGCTTCGGAGAAAGGTTTGACAGCCTGGAGAAGGGGCTGGAAACTCCCGTTACCACCGAATTTGATAAGGCGGGGATCAATTTCTCCGGAGGTGAAAGCCAGAAGGTAGCCATATCCAGGGCATTTTATAAGGACGCAGACATACTGATAATGGATGAGCCTTCAAGTGCTTTAGATCCCATAGCTGAGTACGAGCTGAACAAGGCTATGGAGAGTGCGGCAAAAGGAAAGACAGTATTCTACATATCCCACAGGCTTTCCACTACCCGTGATGCGGACAGGATAATCCTTCTGGAAAACGGCCGAATAGCAGAGGAAGGAACCCATGACAGCCTTCTTAAAATGAACGGAAAGTATGCAAAAATGTGGCAGGTCCAGGCAGGAAGATATGAATGAAGCAGACTGCAGCTAAGAAAATGAGGATTGACATATCATCATTGAATCTGTATAATTCGAAAAGTGTAAGGATTGTTTTTGCTGAAGTCGGACATTTATGAAAGGAGGTATAGAAACGTGTTTATTATCCGCATTAAAAAATCTTTTGAAAACACCTATAGTAAAGATCATACCTCCTGTGGAAGTGTATAATAGCGGATATTTCTTGTTTGGGATCATCCTGATATTTGAGATATTGTTTATGCTGTTAAGCCCTGATGCCGGAAGGTATCGGGGCTGTTTTTATACATACGCAGGACATGATCGTTGAGAGGAGGAAGGAAAAAATGATCAATTTCATCAGATTAAAGAACATCTGACTGTGTGAGACTAAAGCCTTTGATCTATGGTTTCACACGTAAGAGGAAAAGTGTAACTGTTCAGGGAAGTTAACGAAACACAGATCAAACGGAGGAAATATATATGTACGAAAATGAGATAAGAAAAGAAAAATATATACTGCTCATCGCTTATTCAGGCGATGAGGAAGAAGCGGATGCATCGCTGGATGAGCTTGCGGAGCTTCTTGATACCGCAGACGGGATAACTGTGGGAAGGATGAAGCAGAAGCTTTATCAGCCGGATCCGGCCACCTATATCGGCAGCGGAAAGGCTATAGAGCTTAAGATAAGCATAGCAGCCAGAGAAGCAGACGGAGTGATCTGCGATGATGAACTTACGCCGGCCCAGATGAAGAATCTTTCGGATCTGCTGGATACCAAGGTGATCGACAGGACCATGCTGATACTTGATATCTTTGCAGCGCACGCACATACCAGCGAAGGAAAGCTTCAGGTAGAGATGGCACAGCTTAAATACAGGGCAAGCCACCTGGTGGGAGCAGGTAAAGCGATGTCCCGTCTGGGAGGCGGTATCGGAACAAGAGGACCCGGTGAGACCAAGCTGGAGACAGACCGAAGAGTGATAGGAAAGCGGATCGCCAGACTGTCAGGTGAGATAAAGGACATGCAGCGCGTTCGTATGACCACGCGGAAAAAGCGACTGGGAAATATGACGCCGGTGGTTGCAATAGTCGGTTATACAAATGCCGGAAAATCCACGCTTTTAAACCATCTGACGGATGCAACCGTGCTTTCCGAAGATAAGCTTTTTGCTACGCTTGACCCCACAACACGTACCTGCGTGATGAAAGGCGGGCAGGAAGTGCTGTTTACGGATACAGTAGGTTTTATCAATAAACTGCCGCATCAGCTGATCGATGCATTCCGCAGTACTCTGGAAGAAGCAAAGTATGCGGATATCATCCTGCATGTTGCTGATGCTTCTGATCCTGCGCTGGATATGCATATGCAGGTGGTTTATGAAACCCTTAATGATCTGGAGATAAAGGGAAAGCCCGTGATCACAGCGTTTAATAAGACTGATCTGCTGGAGGGCACCGAGCGGCTTTATGATGACCGTGCGGATAAGTGTATAAGGATATCTGCAAACAACGGGGAAAACACGAAGCAGCTGCTTGACATCGTCGAGGATATACTTCAGAAAAACAGAAAATATGTTGAATACCTTATCCCCTATGCTGACGGAAAGATGCTGGATAAGCTTCACAGATACGGCAAGGTATTGGAGGAGGAATATCTCGAAGAGGGTATCAGCGTTAAAGCGTATGTACCGGTAGCAACCGGGGGGACGGTTCTTTGATTGGCTTAAAAAATAAGGCACTGCGGGGATTTTGAAATGGAAAAATGACAAAAATCAACCGCAGAACCGTCCCTATGATTGGTGGAGGATATTATGCTGGAAAAAACGATGATTTTGTTGAACGGACCGTCTTCGGCGGGAAAGTCCACACTTTCTAAAGAATTACAAAACAGATTAAGAGAAATGAATGTGGATCCGCTTATCATATCCATAGATGATTATATGAAAACCGATCCCAAAGAGACTATCTACGAGGATGATATCTATGAGATCATGCCGGATATGTGCCGTGACACTAAGAGCGCGATAGAACAGGGAAAGACCGTCATTGTCGATCATGCGATCACAAGTGAAAGGATCTATGATGCGATGATGGATGCAGCGATAGGCGGAAAGGCCTATACGGTCAAGGTGAGCTGTGATATAGAGATACTGCGTAAAAGAGAGGCTGAACGCGGAGACAGATGTCCGGGTTCGGCAGAGGCTTCTCTTGAATACCTGTGGCCGAAAGAAGGATATGATATCAGTATAGATAACGGAAAAAAAACAGCCGCAGAAAATGCTGCGATCATACTGGAGGCGCTAACATGACCAGACCTGAATTTGATACTATCAAAAGTTATGAAGAATTCTTGAAATACTATTGGTACCGTGAGGAACTGATAAAGATATGCAAGGCTCACGGACTTAAAGCGGACGGAAGCAAGATCGAACTGAACAAAGTGATAGAAGCTTATTTTTCGGGAGAGAAGATCCTCCCGGAAAAGAAGGCACCGTTAAAGAAAAAGAAGACTGTTGTAACAGAATTGACACCTGATACAGGTCTTATAGAATGCGGTTTTACTTTCGGACCGCGCTTCAGGGATTTCTTTATAAAACAAACCGGTGAAGCAAATTTTAAGTTTAATGTGGATATGGTAGCCACTGCTAAAGCAGTGAAAGCGGGTGGAGACGAAACATTTACACTGGGTGATTTATTGGACATATATTACGGAAAGCAGACTTATGCAACTTATGATAAATCTGCTCTTCAGTGGAATAAGTTTGTTCATGATTTCTGCGAAGATGAAGCTACAAAAGTATATTCCGAAAGACTTAAAGCGGCAGCGGCTTTGTGGAAGATAGTGCGTGAATCTGACAGAGAGAAAAAATATACGCACGAGCTGCTGGAGGAATTCAGGGAGGTCATTCAATAAGGAGTTAGTAAAATGATATATGTTAAGAAAACAGACAGATCCTGTTTTGAAATGTATGATTCCATAAGCATGAATGTGGATGTACGAAGCGAATACAGGATCAAAAGAATTGATAACGGTCTGGGAGGAATGGTATTTGAGGAGGTTCCTGTCACACCCTATATCAAAGATCTGAGCGTTTACGAACGTGCAACCGAATACGAGAAAGAATTTGATATCACATACTGGAGTTTTTATATGGCTTTCGATGATGAAAAGCCTGTAGGTGCAGCAACAGTGGCAGCAAAAACCGATAAGCTGTATATGCTTGCGGGGCGTGATGATGCCTGCGTTTTATGGGATATCCGTGTTGCGGATGGATATAAGCATCAGGGCATCGGACAGAAAATGCTGGATCTTGCAATAAAAGATGCCAAGGCGGAAGGCTACCGGCAGATGATCATCGAATGCCAGAACAATAATGTACCCGCCTGTAAGTTTTATCATAAGCAGGGCGCATTGCTGTCAAAGCTTGATATGTATGCTTATTATGATGAGCCGGATTGCAGGAATGAGGTTCAGTTTCTGTGGTATCTGGATCTTAACTGAGAACAGTTTGGGCAACCGGGGGGCAACCGCAGAACCGTCCCCATGATCGGAGGAAAAATGACAGATATATATTTTATTTCAGGGCCGTGTGGATGCGGTAAAACCACGCTAACGGATGCGCTGGCAAAGTATATGGTAAAAGTGGAGAAAAAAAGGCAGGTCTATGTGATCCATGGCGATGATTTTCATCAGGGCTTTGTATTGCGAGCCTATGAAGAAGATACTTATTGGGAAAACGGCCAGGCTGCAGATCGGATCGAGTGGATGGAAATTCTTAAGTTTAACTGGGAATGTATTCTGGATGTTGCGGCTAAAGCTTTAAAACGCGGGATGGATGTTCTGATCGATTACATAGTGGAAGATGAAATGCCGCTTCTGAAAAAGCTTGCAAATGAATATAATGCCGGTTTTCACTATCTGGTACTTACAGCGTCTGCGGAGGAGATAAGGGAACGTATAGAAAAACGCGGTGATACGGAGATGATCGAACGGGCATTATTCCTTAAGAAAAAGCTGGAGAATGCCATGGAAAACCGGGGGCATATCTATGATAATTCCGGAAAAAGCATGGAAGAGGAAACGGAAGAGATAGCGGCTTTGATCAGGAGCGGATCTTTGATCTGCAGGAAGGAATATTAAATGGAAAAAGGAAAGATTATATTTTTAAACGGAGTGACCAGCTCCGGGAAGACATCGATAGTTGATGCACTGCAGTCCCGCAGGGATGTGTTCTTTTATGTGGTGGCCAATGACCTGTTTCAGGAAATGGTAGGCGAACAGTATCTGCAGGAGAACTATTGGAAGTATCTATCAGAAGTGATAATAATGATGTATCACACCGCAAAGCTGTATTCTGACCTGGGTAAGAATGTTCTGATCGACGGCATACTGGTAGAGCGCGAAGAGATCAAACCCCATTATCAGAAACTGATGGAGATCTTAAAAGACAGTCCGCTTGACATTGTGGAAGTGTATTGCCCGCTGGATATATGCAGGCAGAGAAATATCGAGCGCGGAGACAGATATGAAAACCAGTCTGATGAACAGGCAGAACTTATGAGTAAGGATATCGATTACAGCATTCGTGTTGACACGAGTAAGTTAACACCGGAAGAATGTGCGGAAGAGATCATAAAAACTCTGTTTATGTGAGAAGCAGTAACAGGAGAAACTTCATGAAAGTGATAATTCTGAACGGCCCGATGGGTATAGGAAAAACTACGGTAGGTACCTGTATTGCAGATAAGTATCCGGGGACGGCATTTATCGATGGAGACTGGTGTATGGATATCCATCCCTTTGTTGGCAGTAAAGAAACAAAAGAAATGGCTGTCGATAATATACTGCATATGATACGGAATTATTCAAAATGTTCGGCTTGTAATATGATATTACTTGCCTGGCTGATGGATGATGCCTGGGTATATGAAAAGCTGACTGCAGGGATAAAAGAATCGGGGCTTGAGATACAGAGTGTTACCCTGATCTGTGATGAAGAAAAACTTAGAGCTCAATGGACAGCAGATAAGAACTGTCCGTGGCGTACAGAGGAATGGCTGGAAATATCGATCAAGTCGCTGGCTTATTTCTCACAGGCAGATAACTGCATTAATACGGACGGATTATCCGTGGAAGAGCTTGCGAACCTTATAATGTGTTGATGCCGATCGGGGGGATGGTTCTCTGATCGGTGATTGATGAGGAGAAAACTATGAAAATAAAGAAACTAAACAGGAAAGAGCGCGAGAAAGCATATATGATATCCGCATATTGTTTTCATATGCGCATAGAAAACGGAGAGATCAATAAGGAAGAGGTAGAGTCGGATCAACTGGATGATTGGGGGGCTTTTGATGATAACGGGACGCTGATTGCGCATATCATCGATCACAGATTCTCGTTTTATCTGGACAGAAAGCCGGTGTCTGCCGGTGGGATAGGAGGTGTGTCAACTTTACCGGAATACCGGAATGCCGGAGCCATCCGCGAGATGTTTAAGAGGATCCTTAAGGATGATTACCGGAACGGGAAAGTGATCTCTGCACTGTATCCTTTTAAACATGAATTTTACCGGAAGGCAGGTTATGAAGTAGTCACATTTATGAATGAGTATAGCTTCGCACCGTCGGTTCTTTGTGATTATCATTTTGACGGAGAAGTATGCAAATGGAATAACGGAGATCCGGCAGATGATTTCCTGAGAGTTTATCAGACATTTGCGCCCGCGTATAATATGGCTCTTATGCGCGGTGAAGAATGCATGCAGTATCATCTTAAAGCAGATAAGCCGTATATTGACAGGAAGTTTTCCTATGCATTTAAGCAGAAAGGAAAGCCGGTATCCTATCTGATCTTTACGGATATCCGGCACGATCCGGCAGCGATACTGCAGGTGGAGGAATGTGCCTGGACCGGTCGTGACGGTTTCTATGCGATACTTGGTTTTCTGGCACGTTTTGAAGCAGACTATGGGGAGATCAAATTACCGTTACCGAAAGGGATCGATCTTTTAAGGCTGATCCGGTCTCCGCATGCCTATGATATTAAGAAACACTGTTGCCAGCATTTTATGGTAAGGGTTATTAACGTAAAGAAACTCCTGGAACAGATAGCAAAGCCTGCTGACTGTGATCTGAAGATACGGGTGATCGATGATATCATCGAAGAAAACAATCGGACCTATCGCTTAAAGGCAGACGGGGTTACGGAGAGTAAGGCTAAGAAGGCGGATCTGGAGCTCGATGTGCGGGCACTGGGGCAAATGGCGATCGGAGCGGTGAATTTTGATGAGGCAATGCTTCGGAGAGATGTGACGTTATATGCAAATGAGAAAATGCTGAGAACTGTTTTTACGGAAAAGAACATCTGGTGCGGAGATCATTTCTGAAATAAAAATATGATGCCGGGACAAAAATATCGGAGCGATCCGATGGGCATAATAATATAAAGCGAGGAAGGTAAAAATGGTATATTATAAAGATGATGAATTGCTCATACGCACCATGGAAGAGGCGGATGACAGGGAGTTTTATGATGCGCTTACCGCACAGGGATGGCATCCGCAGATCGGTGACTGGCTGAAGAGGTTAAAAGACGAGGCTGACGGTAAATGCATTACCCTGACTGCAGTATATAAAGGAGAGTCAGCTGGTTATGTGTATTTATACAAGACTGTTAATGAGGGACCTTTCAAGGGAAAGGGCTGGCCTATCATAGTCGATTTCAATGTGTTGAAAAAATATCAGAGAAAAGGTATCGGCAACAGGCTTATGGATGCAGCAGAGAAAATTGCGGCCGAATATGCGGATACAGTCTGTCTGGGAGTAGGAGTCTGCGACAGCTACGGCAGTGCACAGAGGATGTATATAAAACGCGGATATCTACCTGATGGATCCGGAGTATGGTATCAGGATAAACAATGTGTGCAGTACGAGACTGTCTGCACGGTTGACGATGATCTTATAATGTATCTGTATAAAAAACTGAAGTAATGTTTTTCAGAGGTGTTGGGAATGAGCCACAGAACGGAAACAGCGGAATTCACGGTATTATGTCTGATCCATGATAAGGACAGGATACTTATGCAGGACAGAAAAAGCGAAGACTGGAAAGGATATACTCTTCCGGGCGGTCATGTGGAGATCGGGGAATCAATAGTTGATGCTGTTATTCGTGAGATGAAGGAAGAGACAGGATTGACTATACGGAACCCGAAACTGTGCGGGGTAAAACAGTTTCCGATCTATGACGGCGATTATTCCAAAGGACGCTATGTGGTCTTTCTGTTTGAGACTGACGAGTATTCAGGTGAACTTACATCTTCGGAAGAAGGAGCCATGCATTGGGTCAATAATTCGGATCTTGATAAGGTGGACATGGTGGATGATCTTCCGGAACTTCTGGAAGTGATGATGAATGGGAAATACAAT
>JAEEGL014449436.1_pt1 | contig 16650 bp, 16 predicted proteins | sample 9134231 | NCBI WGS metagenome assembly JAEEGL01 (sample SAMN16246548, study PRJNA631951) | gut metagenome | biome: gut microbiome; feature: rumen; material: fiber-attached | host: Bos | place: Iran: Karaj | collected 2018-10 | reverse complement strand
GCATAATATCGACAGCTGCCCAATAAAGGCCACTTACTTTAGCAGTTTTTAAAGCAATTTCTTCTTGTTCTTTTGTAATTTCTACTTTTTCCGCTTGCGCACCAAGAGATACATTACTTCTAAAATCACCAGAAAGTTTTTTACGTTTCATACAAGCAAGAATTGTCTGCTTTGTTCTACTTGTAAGAACATGTACTCTAATATCGCCGCCATCAGCTTCTTCTTTCTTCTGAAGGAGTAATTCTCTTTCAGGATCAATAGCAAAGATAGCTTGAAGAATACCTAATATAGTTTTACCTGTTGTCATGAATACACCTGTTCCACCATGTCCATCAAGAATCTTAACTACATATTCTCTTTTTTCATCTTCTTCTTTATTTTCGCCAACTTCTTTATAAATAAGTTTAAGTTTCTTTTGTAATGATTCTTCACCTTTAGCTACATCTTTTGATGAAAGTAAACAGAATTTAGGTTGAGGAATTCCATATCTTTGGAAAAGAACACATGAAGCATATTTATTACTTGCACGTTTACCAGCATTAACACTATTAATAACGCATAATCCCCAGTCTTGTAATTCTTTAATACATTCCATACACTCTTCGCTATCCTGAGCACCAAGTCTTACAATAACAATTGTATCTACATTTGACTGATCTGTAATAGTGAATTTTTCTTTAGAATCTTTAATTTCAATTTTTTTATCAGTTGCTGTATAATCAACTTCTTCAGAAACAAATACTACAAGTTTTATATCAGTATTCTTAATAGCTTCTTTTAAATTCTTAAGAGTCTTATTCTTTGATTCTTCTCTTTCATTTGTAAAGAATATAATATTCTTAAAGAAATATTCTTCATTTCTTTTAATCATTTCAACAGTCTGGACTTTATCATTCTTTCCTCCATTTTGTTCATCTGCCTGATCTGTAGCCTGTTCTGGATCTACATCTTTTACTGGGTTTTCTTCCTTACCTGTATTTTCGGGCATATCACCTTCTGCTTCAAAAAGTTGTTCAATTTCATCAATATTCTTAATGAATTTAGATTCTAAAAGTTCTGTCAATGTTTTCATATTTTGATACATATATATTCTATATTAATATATATAAAAATAAAATAAAGATATTTATCATGATTAACTCAAACTTAGGTAATTACCTATTAAATATAAATAATTTACGTAATCTTACAAGATATCAAGCAGCACCAAGAGTTAGTTCTGAATCAGTTGCAGAACATTCTTTTTTTGTTGCCGCTTATGTATTGAAGTTATATGATTTTTATGAATTTAATCTTGAAAAAGCATTACGTATGGCATTGCTTCATGATTTTAATGAAGTGTTTATTTCAGATGTTCCTTTCCCTATTAAATCAAAATATAAAGGATTAAATAAAGAACTTGAGAAGGCAGAATATGAAGTAAACTGTGAACATATCAGTAAGGAATTTGCTGAAGAAATGAAAGAGTTTAATGATATGTCAACAGCAGAAGGAATTATTGTTGAACTTAGTGACGTTCTTTCTGTTGTAAGTTATTCAAAACATGAAATAGGCCTTGGTAATTCAAAATATATGAAGGATGTATATAATAAAGCAATTCCACGATATACAAGAATATTAACAAAGGCTGAACCGTTTCTCAGGGAAAATATGACGACTGATATTATTTTAAATGAAATTGGAAAATTTATGGAAATGTAATTTTCCAATTTCCTATATTATATTATATATATTCTCATAATATATGAAAGTAGTTATTATTGAAGGTCCTGATAATTGCGGTAAGAATACGCTTATCCAAAATATTCTTGAAAAAAATAATGTTGTTAAAGTAATTCACTGTCACAAACCAGATAAAGATGTTTTTGATCCATTTGCAGAAATGCAATATATTTATAATAAATATGCCGAAAATGTAATTTCAGATAGTTATTATAATACTATTGATATAATTTTATTTAACAGATATTATCAAAGCGAATATATTTACGGTCAATTATATCGTAATGGTGATCCTCTTTTGATTAAAGATTATATTTCTGATCTTGAAACATATTTATTAAATAATATTGATTATGATGATATATATTATGTACAATTAACATCATCATCAGTTGATTTATTAATAAATCATGAAGACGGACAGTCTTTGTCAAAAGGAGATACAGATAAAATTAAAAAAGAATTAGAGTTATTTGATGAAATATATGATTTTTCAAAACTGAAAAAACATAAGATTTATATTAATAATGGGGATGAATTTAGAAGTAAAGAAGATATTTTAATTGAATTTAATGATTTTATAAATAGTAATATATGAAACAATATTTAGATTTATTAAGAGATGTTTTAGAAAATGGTACTCCTAAGGGTGATAGAACAGGAACTGGTACTATAAGTAAATTTGGTACTCAGTTACGTTTTAATCTTGCCGAAGGATTTCCTGTATTGACAACAAAGAAAATTCATATGAAATCTGTTATATATGAATTACTTTGGATGATTGCAGGAAAAACTAATATTAAATATTTACAAGAACATGGTGTAAGTATTTGGAATGAATGGGCTGATGAAAATGGTGATTTGGGACCTGTATATGGTGCACAGTGGAGAAATTTTAATAATGAAGGCGTAGACCAGCTTAAGATTGCAATCGAAACAATTAAGACCAATCCTAATAGTAGAAGAATTATTGTAACAGCATGGAATCCTTGTGTGCTTCCAGATGAAAAGGAAAAAGATTTTGCAAAGAATGTAAGAGAGGGTAAAGCTGCACTTCCGCCTTGTCATTGTTTTTACCAATTTTATGTAGCTGATAATAAATTATCAATTCAGGTATATCAAAGAAGTGTAGATACATTTTTAGGTATGCCTTTTGATATTTCATCATATTCTCTTTTAACTATGATGGTAGCCCAAGAATGCAGACTTGGATTAGGTGATTTAGTTTATACATTTGGTGATACACATATTTACAATAATCATATTAAACAGGTTAAAGAACAACTTTCTAGGACGCCTAAACCACTTCCAAAAATGATTCTTAATCCAGAAGTAAAGAGTGTATTTGATTTTGAATATGAAGATTTTAAATTAGAAGGATATGATCCATATCCGGCAATAAAAGCACAAGTATCAGTATAATTATGAAAGTTTGTATGATTTCGGCAGTAGCTGCCAATAATGTTATAGGAAGAGGAAATAGTCTTCCATGGAATTTACCAGAAGATTTAAAGTTCTTTAAACAGACAACTTTAGGTCATGCTGTATTGATGGGGCTAAATACGTGGTATTCATTACCAGTTAAACCGTTAAAAAACAGAAAAAATTTTGTACTTTGTCCAGAAGGTACTGAAATAGATTCTGTTGAAGGATTAGATGTAGAACTTGTTCATAATATCGATGAATTCCTTAAAAGAACAGATGTTGAGGATGTCTTTATTATGGGAGGTGCAACTGTATATAAATTATTTATTGATAAAGTAGATGAACTTTATCTTACTATGATTCAGGAAAATGTAGAAGGTAATGTTTATTTTCCAGAATTTGATGAAAATAAATTTGATAAACAAATTCTTGGATCTGGATATGATGAAAAAGAAAATTTACATTATACATTTACTAAGTTTATAAGAAAATAATATGTGTACACGTTTTGATAAAAGTTATTTAAAAATGGCTTGTATATGGGCAGAAAATTCTTATGCAATAAGACATAAAGTAGGCGCTATACTTGTTAAAGATAATAGAATTATTTCTGATGGATATAATGGTACTCCTGCGGGGTTTGATAATGCCTGTGAAACACTAATTGAATGTGATGTTGATTGGGATGAACTTAGTTCTTCATTAGATGGCGGGGCGTCAATTTGTAAAACATATAATAAAGATTGTAATGTTTGCCCTCATAGGAGACTTGTTACAAAACCAGAAGTATTACATGCAGAAGCAAATGCAATTACTAAGGTAGCAAAATCAACATATTCTTCAGAAGGTTCTACATTATATGTAACATTAAGTCCATGTATGGATTGTGCTAAATTAATTATTCAAGCCGGTATTAAACGTGTAGTATATATGGAAAAATATAGAAATGATGATGGCCTTAAATTATTAGAGAAGGCCGGTATTGAAATAGAACAAATAGAAAAGTTAGATTAAATGTTACCGATTACAAATAATAAAAATATAAATAACCATTTAAGTATTTTAAATTACCTTATAAATACTTTTAATTTTAAATCATATCTTGAAATTGGTGTTTATACTGGTAATAATTTTGTTAATATAAATTGTGAAAATAAAGAATCATGTGATATTACTGATCAATATTTAAAAGAAAATATTGATATAACATATTTAATGTCAAGTGATGATATGTTTGCACAAATGGATGTTGATAAAAAATATGATTTAATTTTTATTGATGGTATGCATAGTGAACAAAATGTAGATAGGGATATTATTAATTCATTAAAACATTTAAATCCCGGGGGTTTTGTTTGTTTACATGATACAGTAGTATATAGAGAAAGTGCGCAAGTAGAATATGATAAATATAGTGATAGATATGGTGAATGGAATGGAAGCACTTGGAAATCAATAACTAAGTTACAATATCAAAATTTAGAATTTTATACTATTGATAATGGTGATTATGGATTAACTGTAATTTTTTATTGTCCATTTTATGATCAATTATATATACCTGAATATAAAAGTCCAATAAATTATAATTATGTATTTGTAAATCAAGATAATCAAGATATTGTATTTGATTCATTTACATTACAAGGTAGATATATAATGCATGTTATAGATGTAAATGATTTTGTAGAAATTTGTAAAAATATAAAAAAATAAGTATGTTAAGTAAAGAAGATTTAATTTTTTTAGGGGCATGTTTTTTCTTGAATAGACAAGTAATGTCTCCTGCTGATGATACGGATATGGAATTAGCCATTGAATATTCTGAAAAACTATTTGATAAAGTTTTTAGTGATAAACGTCAAGAACAAATGATATTAGAATAATTTTTGAATTTATTCAAAAATGATTTCTATTTTATATAAAATGTAACGTTAACAAAAAGAAAGAATATGAAGAGATTTTTTAGTTTAATTATTGCATTGGTAATGACGATTACGCTTGCTAATGCTCAGACGGTGGAACATTCACGTCTTTTTGAAAACACTTATGTTACTCTTTGGGGTGGTGGTATTACCACCACGCATCCTGGAGATGATCCTTTCTTCTGGACTGGTGCTGATAATCTTGTTAAAGGCATTCGTCCGCTTGGAGGACTTGAAGTAGGAAAGTATGTTACGCCTGTACTTGGATTAAGTATTGAAGGTTTAGCAATGTTTAATACAACAGGATCAAATACATTTGTTGATCAACATAATGTTGTAGGTAATATGAAATTTAATCTTTCAAATTGGTTTGGTGGATATAAAGGTGAACCAAGAGTATTTGAAGTAGTTCTTGTTCCTGGTCTTGGTTGGGGACATGATTATGGAGATGTATATTATGACAGAAATTATTTGACATATAATGCCGGTGTTGAATTGAATTTTAACCTTGGCAAAGCAAAGGCACTTCAGCTTAATGTTAAACCTGTTGTAATGTATAATAATTATAAGAATGCACTTACACCTTTCAGTGCAAATATGGAAGGTAGAATTCAAGTAGGTTTGACTTATAAGTTTGGATCTACAAAGAAGAGCGGAACTCGTTCACATAATTTTGTTCTTTGTCCTTATTCAGTAACACAGGCTGATTATGATGCACTTCAAAGAAAATATGATGAACTTGCAAACCGTGTTCCTGAGGTTAAGGAAGTTGTAAAGACTGTTGAAGTTGTTAAGGAAGTTCCTGTTGAAACTCCTAAGTTTATCACAACCGGTAAGACTTTCATCACTTTTGAAATTGGTAGTTCTGTTTTGAACGCTACTGAAAAAGCAAAAATTGAAGAATTTGTAAAGAATATGCCTGAAGGTATGAATATTAACCTTGTTGGTTCCGCTGATACTAAGACAGGTACTGATAAGATAAATAACAAGCTTGCTGCTGAAAGAGCTGAAGTTGTTAAGAATGTACTTGTTAAGGAATTCGGCGTAGATGAAAAATATATAACAACAGAAGTTGGACTTGATGCCGGTGATAAGGTAGAGACTTCAAGAGCTGCTGTTATGAATGTAATTTTAAGATAATAAATATATAGAGTTAAACGTTACGAGATGAAATCCGTCTAGAAATAGACGGATTTTTATTTTTATATATACTATATTAAATTATATAAATTTTATAAATTATGGAAGAAAATAAAGAAACTTTTATAGATAAAGTAAAAAGAAATTGGAAAAATATAGCATTGATACTTTTACTTTTATTCAGCATGACTAAATGTACAAGTTCATGTAATAAACAAAAACAAATAGATAGAATGGATTATCAGATAGTCCAAATGGATTCTGTAATTACCGCAAATGGGATAGAACTTGATAAATTAAATATGAGACTTGATGATGCAAAGACAAGTATTGATTCATATAAAGGAATTGCAACAGGTAATCAACAAGAATTAGTAAATAAAGTATCTGAATTAAGTGAAGAAAATAAAAAATTAAAAAATCAGGTAAATTCTTTAACAAAAGAAAATAATAATTTAAAAAAAGAAGTTGAAGAATTAAAAACTCCTAAATCAGAATAAAATGAAATATAATTCACCAAAAATACTTAAAATAACACATATTCAATTATATCAAGATTTATTGGCTGGATCTGTTGTTTCTGAAAATACAACAGTAGAATCAACAGGTCAAGAAGTTGTTGATTATGATTTTTCAGATAATGAATTTAATCAAGAATGGTATTAAAAATATATATTAATTAATAGATTAAAGATAATACATAAAGTATTATCTTTTATTTTTATGTATAATATATATTAAATTAATATGGCTAATAAAGTAAGAGATTTTGTTGTAAATTCGTTAAAGCAATTTAATGAATATTTACAAGAAAATATTTTACCATCATATTCTAATAAACAGTCGGATTGGAATACAAGTAATACAAATGATGACTCTTATATAAAAAACAAGCCTACTATTCCACCGGAAGTAACCGAAAGCACGGTTGCTAGCTGGGGTTTTACAAAAAATACAGGTTCATTAACCATTGAAACTGATCCTGTATTTAGTGCGTCAGCAGCCCATAGTATCAGTGCTAATGATATAACAAATTGGAATAATAAAGTATCTAATGTACAAGGTAATTGGAATACAACTAATCCAAGTGATGAATCATACATTAAAAACAAACCAGCTATTCCTTCAATTGAAGGATTAGCTACTGAAACTTATGTAATAGATAAAATATCAAGTCAAAGTTATGTAACTTCATCACAATTAAGTAGTCAAGGATATCTTACATCATTTACAGAATCTGATCCAGTATTTAGAAATAGCGCAGCATCAGTAATTACAGCGCAAAATATACTTGATTGGAATGCAAAAGTATCTAATGTACAAGCTGATTGGAATGAAGATGATAATACAGAAGAATCATATATAAATAACAAACCATATATTGAAAACAGTTATTTTTTAGTTGTTGATTCTTATACAACTGGTAATTCAACATCGGGATCATTATTATCTACGAAATGGGGTGTTTCTTCAACATATATATCAGATTTATATGACGGCTTACAAATTGTTTTAAGGACATCGGTTAATAGCGCAGGCGTTACAACGGCCGGGGCCGTATTAAATATAAATAATGGGGATTATAAACCGATTGTTTATAATAAAAATTCATTAATAGGTTCAAGATATAGTGCAGGAAGTACATTGATATTAGCATATAATGCATCACAAACAGCTTATACATATTTAACGCCAAATACAAAATCGTTAGTTACCGGATGCTGGCAGATAATGGATTACAGTAATTCCGATATATATGTAAGACAATATAAAACAGGTAATTTAACAACTGCAAATAATGAAGAAAATGCATATTCTCTGTTACTAACATATTCTTTAATAAATACTGATAATTATAAAGCAGGAGCTACAAAATATAATCCTAGTTATACATTAAATCCATTTACAGGTGAATTAAAAGTAGGCCAATTAAATGCCCTTGATGGTATATTAAGTTATAATACATATTCATTAAATATTCCAGAAACAAATGGAACTATTGCTGTAAAAGAAGATATATTAGATATTATTAAAGATAATGAATTTGTAACAGCAACAGTTCTTAACGAACATGATAATAGACTTATTGACTTAGAAACTGCTGGATATTTAATAGAGATTCCAAATATATATCCTACTTATGCAGCGATATCAAGCATGGGATATCTTACTTCATTTACTGAAACTGATCCTACTGTTCCTACTTATATAAAAAATATAACGGAAGATAATATAAGTAGTTGGAATAGTAGAGCATTATCATATTATATTTATGCAGACGGTACAAAGAATTTAGAAGTAATTAAACATTTAGTATTTGATTTACCGAGAAGAAATTATTCAATAGTATTAGATGGATTATATTATATTCAACCGACAGGACAAGTATCAGGTTCATCTTTTGGAAATAATACCGGATGGGCTCCTATAATTAGAGTTGGTATATATGAAAATACATCAATTATCGATTTATATTTTTATACAATTTTTGATAAAGATTCAAATAATAATATTGCCAATAATAATTGGTCTATTTCATTATATAAAACAGATAGATTAACAAAAGCAAATATTGAATCTATGACAAGTATACCATATACTTTAAATAGTAACAGTATATTTGCATTTAAATCAGATTTACCACCGACTATAACTGAAAGTACAGTTGCCGGTTGGGGATTTACAAAGAATACAGGTATATTAACCGAAGAAATCGATCCAACAGTTCCTTCTTATATAAAGAATATAACAGAAACCAATATATCTGATTGGAATAATAAAGTATCTAAATTAGAATTATCTGGATTAGGATATATAACGCAGGCAAGTTTAGATTCTAATTCATATGCTGGATATTCTTATGTTTATGCGGCATATTCATATGTATTAAATACTATTTATGATAATGAATTTGTAACTGCCACGGTATTAAATTATCATAATGATAGATTAGAGGTATTAGAAAATGCCGGATATATTACTTCATTTAGTGAATCAGATCCAATATTTATGGCTAGTGCTGCTCATGACATATCAAGTTCTGATATTACAAACTGGAATAATAAAGTAAGTAATGTAAGAGGAGATTGGAATGAAAGTGATAGTACAAGTAATGCTTACATATTGAATAAACCAGAACTTATTTGGGAAATAGGAAAAGATGGAAATGGTATATCATATATTGGAAGTGCACAAATAGTTGATTCAGGTAGTTTTGCTTATAATACTTATGCTATTGCAGAAGGTAGGGAGGCAAAAGCTATCGGTATAGCATCACATTCAGAAGGTAGACTAACTTCTGCTTATGGAAAATTTTCACATGCAGAAGGACAATATTCAATATCACTTGCACAAGCATCACATGCTGAAGGATATAAATCATATGCTTATGGAGCTGTTTCACATGCTGAAGGATATAGTTCATATACTTTTGATCAAGCATCCCATGCTGAAGGCTTTAATACATATGCCTATGGACCTGCTTCTCATGCTGAAGGATATAAATCATATGCATACGGTATTAATTCTCATGCTGAAGGAGGATTTACATTTGCTATTGGAACAGATTCTCATAGTGAAGGAGAATATACTTATGCGATTGGCGATACTTCACATACAGAAGGACAATATACATATGCATATGGTTTTGCTTCTCATGCTGAAGGCATTTATTCTTATGCTTTAGGAAATTTTTCACACGCAGAAGGTATTTATTCTTATGCTATTGGAAAATCTTCTCATGCCGGTGGATATAATTCATTTGCAATAGGTACATATTCATTTGCTACTGGATATAATTCAATTTCTTATGGCGCATGTAGTTTTGCAGAAGGTCAATATACTTATACAAAAGGTGTTGGTTCTCATACAGAAGGTTATGGTACTTATACTGGCGGTGATTTTACAAGTAATACGTTAAGTGATAATGGTATAGATATATCAAGAGTGGAAAATGGTGTATATGCACATGCAGAAGGATTTATAACTATAGCTAAAGGCCCGGCATCACATGCTGAGGGCGGAGAAACATTTGCATCCGGGATACGTTCACATACTGAAGGTTTTCAAACAGAAGCAATTGGTAAGAATTCACATGCAGAAGGAAGAGGTACAACATCTATTGGCAATAATTCACATGCAGAAGGTGATACAACAGTAGCATTAAATGGTTCTTCTCATGCAGAAGGTTCATTTACTACAGCATATGGCGAGAATTCTCATGCAGAAGGTCATTACTCATATGCTATAGGAGTAGATTCTCATGCCGAAGGAGCAAGAACATATACTTATAATCTTTCAGAACATGCACAAGGTAATTGGAATATATCACTTAAAACATCAGATTCTTTTGGAAATGCCGGAAACACAACATTTACTCATGGTATAGGTACTTCTGCTTCTAACAGAAAGAACGCATTTGAAGTAATGGAAAATGGAAATGCATATCTTATTAATGTAGGTAATTATAATGGTACTAATGTTGCGTCAGCTACTCCTATACAGACTATAATTAATGCAAAAACTGTCGGACAAAATAGTTCAACTGCGAATTCTACTTATAATGTATTATTAAAATATTCTGCGAATAATACCAATGAAACGAATACCGTTAATTATTCATCTAAATTGAATTATAACCCATCAACAGGTATGCTTTCAAATACTGGTGATATAAGGGTAGGCAACGGAAACCTTTATATCGGTTCTGCTTCTGAATCACAATGTCATCAAGAATATGATGCTACAAATAAATGTTTGAAATTTATTTTTGACTAATTATGTCTCTTTTGGTTTGGCTACCATTAAACGGAAATTTAAATAATCAAGGACTTAGTAATATTACGTTTTCTAATACCGAAGGTTCTACTGTAATTGAAGATTCTGACGGTAAAATAGGACATTGCTATAAAAGGACATCTAAAGCAACGGCGGGGAAAATAATATCTGATTCAACAATAAATTTAACCGGCGATTTATCAATGTGTTGCTGGGCAAAAGTTACGGATGCGGTTGTCAATACTGCAAATGGACTTATTTCCAATCATTCGCATAATGATAAAACTGGATTTGGTATTACTGTTAAATATGTATCAGATACTGATTTTAGGATGAGCTGTAATAGTGGGGATGGAACTAATAGAACATTTCATACATATTATGGTACTACAAATATTAAAGATAAATGGTGCCATTTATGTTTAACATATGATAATACTGCACATATATTTAAATTATATGTAAACGGAGTTTGCGAGAATACGGTATCATATACAAATGCGAGCAAAGATGATTATTTATTGTTATTTGATTGGAGTACAACATTTTATAGTGATAGCTATAAACCAGCATGTTGTTTAAACGATGTAAGAATTTATGATAATTGTTTATCTCAAAAAGAAGTTTCAGAATTAGCAAAGGGATTGGTATTACATTATAAATTAAATAATATTTTTTCAGATAATGTTATACCATTTGATCTAGTAAGTTCTAATTATACTATAAGTAATTATAATAACAGAACACCAGGTACTATTTCAAATGGAATTTATCATGTTGATGGATATCAAAGTTCCAGTTCTATAGATACCTCTTTCGGTATATTAAGTAATAATTATATTACATTAGAAAGTAATACAGATTATTATTTATCTTTTAATTGTAAATCAAAAAGTGATAATGATTTATTTTTCGGAACTAGTGGACAAGCTTATACAGGACTTATAGATAATTCAAATGTAAGATATTACCCGGAATCGCAAGTAACAATAGGGAAACAATTTAGCGGACGAGTTAGTTTAAAATTTCATACAGGATCAGCAACACAATATAAAATTTTTATAGGATTTGATGGACCAAATATTTATGGTATAGGTAGTTATATTGAATTTAATCAAATAATGTTAAGTAAAGAATTTTCAAATTATTATAATTCTTATGGTAGTAATATTCATACTATATATGATTATTCAGGATATAATAATAATGGTACAGTAACAGGAACCTTAACATTGGGCGGAGATTCAATAAGACATAAATATTGTACATATTTTGAAAATGGTTTAACTGGAAAAATCACAGCACCTATAAATCTAAATAATGATGCCGTTACTATGAACTTATGGGTAAAAAGTAAAAATGGTATAGCCGGCACAGGTAATTATCATATTCCATTTGTCATTAATCAAGATTGTTATGAATTTTCTATAGCCAGTTCGGGTAAATTCAGAAATGGATTTCGTATAAATGGAACAAGAACAGTCGGTGATTTTGGAACAGATATAATTTCAGATAAAAAATGGCATATGATTTCGGCCACATATGATGGAACAAATATTAAAAGATATATTGATGGTGCTTTAGTAAACACTACTGCCGTAACTGGAACTTTAACAGGTGGATCTCTTACTGTATATATGGGTACTTATGGAGCATCTAATACATATGGAGTAAAAGAATTATATTTAAGTGATGCAAGAATATATACTACGCCATTATCTGAAGATGATATAAATGAATTATATAAAACATCTTCAATTATAGATAATATTGGTAATATATATTGCTATGATGCATCTGAAAATGAAACTTCATTGAAAATTTATAAAACAGGATTGGTTAATATAGATAATTATATAGAATTAGGAGATAGGATAAAAGTATTAGATGACGGTAGTGTTTGGTTACAAATATTACATCATAATAATCCAGCATCTAATTTATTTACAAATAGTAATTGCTGGTGTTATAATGATGGAAATAATCTTTATTCTACTTTATTTTTACTGAAAGACGGAACTTGGTGTAACAATGACGGAGAATATGAATTTTTGGCAAGTGAAAAATTAGAAAGTACAAGTGCAGAAGCGCAATATAGGTGGAAGCAGACATCAAATCCTGCACTTTCATCAACATGTACAGGATATGCAGTAATATCAGGTAATCCACCACGAGATTGCGGATTAATGAACAAAGGAACATATGCTGCTATGCATAATGGGGCAAGTTGGTGGTGTGCATGTGGATCTTGGTCTAATTATAATGGAGGCATACCCGGATTTGGTGGTACTGTAAAAAGTGGATATTTGGATTTATATGTAAGAAAGTTCGGACCGATAATAAAAGGAGCAACAGAAAAACAATGTTCATTTTATGAAAAAACGATTTTAACCAATAAAATATTGGAAATTTAGTTTATATTTAAATATGGCAATACTAAAAGATTTAATAGTACAAGGTAATACAAATGTTATAGGAGATTTTAACGGGACTACTATATATGAAGGGGGAAATAGAGTTTTGACACCTCAATCATATACTGAAAATTTTTATTTTGTTCAAGGAAGCTCCTCGGCAGCTGGTAGTGCCGCATCAGGTGCATATCTTGCAACAAGATGGGAAGGTACTATTCCTAGTATACCAACCGCAGTAAATGGATTAAAAATTGCATATAGAATTGGAGGTAATCCTGGTGTAGGTACTGGTGGTGTTGTATTAAGTATTGATGGCGTAAATTATTATCCTATTGTAATTGGAACAAATTCAAAGGTAACTACGCATTATCCTCTTGGATCAACTATACTTATAGTTTTTAATAGTACACAAACTGTAGCAGATGTTTATTTAACGTCAAATACAAAAACAACAGTTACAGGATGCTGGCAAATAATGGAATATGATTCTAATACTAATACAATAGGTTATCAATTAAGAACAAATAGTACAATATTAAAAACATCAGATGCTTTCAGATATTATAAAATATTATTTACGTCTGCTGATGGAACACATTGGGTACCAGCAAGTTCAAATACATCAAGTAATGCAACAGCTAGCAGAGTTGTAAATCAAAGGCCTATAGATCCTTTCGGAGAAATAGTATATTGTGAAGCATCAACAAATTATGCAGCGGAAGCAAATATTGCCGCTGCTGTTTGCTGGCAACAATATAATATAACATTAGGTTATTCATTTAACAGAACAGGTTCTGCACTTACTCTTACAGCAAATGCACCGTTATACATTAAATGTGCGCCGCAGTCTGATGGAAGTGCGATTATGGATTCGACGACGCCATATGTACAAGCATTACCTACTACTGAAGATGGTAAAATTTATATTTTCCTTGGTATTGCAACAAGCGCGACTACCATAGAATTAGTAACAAAACATCCAGTATATTACTATAAAGATGGAGCAATAAGATTATGGACAGGTATTGAAGATAGAATTGCAACATTAGAATCAACAGTAGCTGGAATTGAAAGTTTATTAGCAAGTATTTAAATATATAGAGTAAGATTATATGAGTATAGCAAGTGAGATACAGAGAATACAGCAAGCTAAAGAAGATATAATAACGGCATTAAATCAGATTGGAATAGTTGTACCAGCAAATGCAAATATTAGTGATATAGGGGGAATAATTTATCCAGGCTTATTATTTCAAAATAAAATAGCAAGTAATAGAACACATAAAATAGATTCACATACAGCAACAAGTAATATGTTAGCTGCAACAAATGATCATCCTCAATATGTATATCAATATGTTAATAATAATAATCCAAGTTTACTTATTAATAGTTCTTATGATTGGTTTTTTGCAACCATAAATGCCGTTGGTACAACATATAATGATCAAACACTTGATGCAATGATTGATATACCAAATTATGGTATACAAATAATTGGTGTTGCTTATTATAAAATAAATACAACTGGTTCTAGTTCTCAAGTACAATATATTTTTTATAGTGATAATTTATATATAAATTTATATTATGATTATGGTCGTTCAGGATTAGGTATGGTAGGATCTTGTGTTTATTGGACAAATTTAGATTTAACTGGAGAATTTAATTACGATGTTTATATTAAATGATAATGTTATTTTAGAAATAGATAAAGAATTAAAATGTCTTAATGAAATATATATATATTGTGGAAGTATATCATTATATCTTAATGGTATTAAAGAAATTATTACATTTAATGATATAGATATAGATTTTATATATAAAACTGATGCGGAAAAATGGCAAATTCCACTTGGTTTTATTAATAAAAAATATCCTACAGATAAATTAAGTCCTATTTCTGAAATTCCTATTAAATATCATGAAATAGATTTTTATAATAGAAAATTATTAATTTCTGATTTAGATTATGAATTAAAAATAAGAGAATATTTAATAAATAATATACATAATTATTGGTATAAAGATAAAGCATTAATAAAAATAAATCAAATAAAAAAATATTTAAATAAATAATTCATTATATGGGATATTGAAAACATTCAATATCCTTTTCTATTTTATATTGTAGTATAAAGTTTACAATATGAAAAAAGAGAAAATTAAACAAATTTCTAATTTTGAAGAAACATGTATGTGGATGAGCTATCGATATGCAATTGGTAGACATACAATAGCATCATCTATGCATGCAAATGATATTGCTTGTCATTTCTTTTATAGATTACCAAATGATAGGAAAGAATTTACGTCATTTGATATTGCTCGTGAAATTGATAATCAATTAAGATGGCAATTTAATTTATTTATTCAATATCCTAATATAAATGAGAATTTTTATCCTTATGAAATTCTTATGAAATTTATTAAAAAATATAATATTAAGGATTTAGATGAATTTAATAAATTTAAAAGAATTGATTATAATTGTTCAAATGAAGAATTTAAAGTAAGATATGTAGATGATTATATAGATGCATATCATTCTTCTCCAGATGGAAGTGAGCAGAAAGAGATATATGATAAGAAAAGAAATTATAATACAATGGATCTTGAAGATTTACTTCATTGGCAAATGCTTTCTGCATGTTTTGATATTAAAAAACTTAAAGTAGTTAAAACATTATATGAAGGAAAAGAAGAAGAACATATTTGTTTTAAATCTTATTTCTTACAGTATGGTAGAACAACTGAAATTAGCCAGTATAATGGTGAACCATATGAAATAAATGACTTACATAATATTTTGTGGGATGAACATTGGATTCCTATTGATAAATATTTATCAGGGCAAGAAAATGGTTATATTGCTGATGAATATATTATCAAAGTAAGAAATATTACTGATGATGAAATAAAAAAATTTGAAGGATATAATGATATACGAAATTAAAAGAGGTGAGAGTAATATGCTTTATGAAAATGAATTTTTTGATAAAGTATTTGCAAATGTATATAAAAATACTCCATATTCAATAGTTAAAGAACCTAATAATAATTGGATAATTTATATTATTGTAAATAAAGATATTGTTTATTGTATTGAAAGAACAAGTACAAAATCATCAGCAATAAAGCGTATTGAAAATAAAACAATATATAATGAAATAAAAACACAATTTTATAATTATTTTAATGTACTTGATATATTACAAGATTATATGATTAATAATATTGAAAAT
>JAEEGL012592270.1_pt1 | contig 16650 bp, 18 predicted proteins | sample 9134231 | NCBI WGS metagenome assembly JAEEGL01 (sample SAMN16246548, study PRJNA631951) | gut metagenome | biome: gut microbiome; feature: rumen; material: fiber-attached | host: Bos | place: Iran: Karaj | collected 2018-10 | reverse complement strand
CGCCTCCTTATAATGTTTTCGGTTGCCAGACCAATTACATTATATTGGAGGTTTTTATTTTATGCAACGCTACCGCTTTTCGATTCTCACCTGCATAGCAGGCGGTTTTCATGTGAGGCTTCGCCTAACATAATAAAAAAAGAGAATGTTTTGACATTCTCTAATCATTATTATTCAATAGATTTTTAAATCATATCATATAAAATTTTTAATCTCTTATGAACTAAAGCTGTTACACCAATTACAATTAATGATAATAATAAATTAAATGGAATTACAGCAAAGAATATATAATATGCCATAAAATTAGATTGGTTTACATCATTAATATTACCAAAGCTTATTAATTTAAATGCATCTTTGCACATACCAACTAAAGCATTAGGTACGCCATCTTTATAATAATCAGTTTTAAAATATAAATGTGAATACCAAGGAATATTAATAATAATATTACTTAAAATACCCATTAATACCCAAGCGATAACAACACTTAATAAAGCCCATATTGTCTTATGCTTAAAATTAGATTTATGATAAATTAAACCTGCAGGTATAACACAAGATAAACCAATTAAAACATCAGCAAGCTCTCCAACAAATGCTGTACCAGTACCTGGGAATATCCATTTTACTAAGCATCTTATAATAACAATTAAAGATGCATCCCATGGTCCTAGCATAAATGCACAAATGATTACAGGAATCATAGATATGTTAATATCTAAGAAGCTTGGAAATATTGGCAAAGGGAATTTAACAAATGCATAAAGAACGTAAGTAATTGCAGCAAATGTTGCATCAAAAACTAATCTTTTAACTAAATCTTTGTTTGTTAATTTCTTTTTTGCTAAATATTTCTCTTCCTTTTCATTTGAATTAATTTCAGTTAAATTTTCATTTTCCATAAAATATCCTCCTTTAAAATAGAAAATCCCTGAAATTTCTTCAGGGAATAATTTCTAATTTATTTAGAATAAATTATAGTTATTTCTTCTTTCATCCAGACTATACTGTCGGTATAGGAATTACACCTATTCATGCTACTGCTCGCGGACTTTACCGCCGATATGGAATTACACCAAACCCCGAAGAAATATTTAGTTCATAATTATTATATCACTAAATAGTTAGATTACAATAACTATTTAGAAGATTTTATTAAAGACTTAGAAGTCATTTCAGCTGGAATTTCAACTCCTAATAATTCAAGCATTGTAGGAGCTAAATCAGATAAGATTCCGCCTTCTCTTAATTCATAATCATGGCTTGTTAAGCAAATAGGAACTAAGTTAGTTGTATGAGCTGTATAAGGTCTTCCGAATTCATCAGCAAGCTTTTCAGCATTACCATGGTCTGCAGTAATTAAAGCAACACCGCCAACCTTATCTAAAGCAGCAACAACCTTACCTACACATTCATCTACTGCTTCAACAGCTTTTACTGCTGCAGGAATAACACCAGTGTGTCCTACCATATCGCAGTTTGCAAAATTTAAAATGATTGTATCATATTTTTTAGCTTCAATTGCTTCAACAACCTTATCACATACCTCATATGCGCTCATTTCAGGCTTTAAATCATAAGTTGCAACCTTTGGTGAATTTACTAAAATTCTATCTGCACCTTCGATTTGTCTATCAGCACCACCATCAAAGAAGAATGTTACGTGGGCATATTTTTCTGTTTCAGCAATTCTTAATTGCTTTAATCCAGCCTTTGATACTACATCACCATATAAATTATCAAGCTTTTGTAAACCAAATGCTAATTTACCTTTTACTTGATCTGCATACTTCATCATTGATACGAAGCATACATCCTTAGGGCCCTTTGAATAATCTAGCTTATAAGGCTTATCAGGATTATAAACAATTCCTTCTGGATTAGAAATAGCTGTTGCGATTTGAATTGCTCTATCAGGTCTAAAGTTAGCAAATACTACTGAATCACCTGATTCAACCATACCATTTTTATCAGATACAAATGGTACAACAAATTCATCAGTTACACCTGCAGCATAAGATGCTTTAATACCATCGATAGGATTTTCAAAATATTCACCCTTAGCGATTGTCATAGCATCGTAAGCTTTTTGGATTCTATCATAGTTCTTATCTCTATCCATACCATAATATCTACCACCAACTGTTGCTACCTTAACATCACCACCATTGATGATTTGTTCTAAATAGCCACAAGCTGATTGAGGATCTACGTCTCTACCATCTAAGAATGCATGATAATAAACATCCTTAATTCCTTTTTGATGTGCTAAATTAGCAATTGCGATAATATGGTTTACATGTGAATGTACACCACCATCAGAACAAAGTCCAAAGATATGGAACTTCTTACCATTCTTTAATGCATTATCAATTGCTTCATTAATAGCTTCATTATTATTGAATTCACCTGATTTAATTGCATTATTAATTCTTGATAAGCTTTGCCAAACGATACGTCCAGCTCCAATATTCATATGTCCTACTTCTGAATTTCCCATTTGTCCATCTGGAAGTCCTACATATTCTCCTGATGCACCTAAAGTCTTATAGCCATATTCTTTAAAAATTCTATCTAAGTTAGGCTTCTTAGCAATTGATACAGCATTGATTTGGCTTGGTTTATCTAAACCATAACCATCCATAATTATTAAACACACTGGTCTATTTTTCATATTATTATTTCCTTTCAAATTTTATTCTACTCTTCCAAATTTTTTTAAATAAAAATAATTATTTACAGATTCTGCTCCAATCCATTTCATCATGGCAGTATCCTCTTCTGGGTATTTATTGTAGCCCCAGCCACCTTTATGCTCCCATAGTCCATGAGGAGCACGATTAGAAATTATATAATCTAATTGTTCATCGATTAATTTCTTTAATTCTTCATCATTTAAATATAATGCACAATCTAAAGGTAAAACCTTAGTTGGATCTTCAAAATCAGTAGAAACAGCTTCCTTTGCAAGCTTAATAAGCTTTTCTTCTATTTTCTTTTGATCTTCTTCCATTATATTTTCATATCTTAAAGAATTTAAAAAACTATTAAAACCAATGAATTCATATTTAGTTAATTTATCCATCTTATAAAAATCTTTTAACATGACATCAATCATCTTTAAAGCTTTTTTATAATAAGCCTTTGTAGGAGCACAGAATCTTAAAGTGTATCCTAATAAGGCAGCTGTAGGTCCATAACCAAATAATTTTCTATTTTCTTCATTGTTTTCAAATAAAATGCCGTGAGCAAAATCTAAAGTTGAATCAACTAATGGATTCCACTTATTATCAATTAATTCTTGACGATTATAAATTACATTAAAATTTTTATTAATGATTGAACTAAACATCTCATGCTTACATGTTTTATCTAATCCAGCCATTACCATATATCTAAATCCTTCATAAATTTGATATACAGAGCTATTTGTATTGTAATTATCGATATGAAGTCCATTACCAAAGGCACCATCCTTTGTTAAATATAAAGATAAAGCGTCATTCATAAAATCTTTATCCATATAATCTGTTAAACAGTTATAAAGGCACATATCGACATCTCTTGCACAATCTGTCATCTTTCTTGATATAACATTTTCATCCTGCTTTGTAAGCATCTTCATCATATCACCCGCCAATTTATTATTTTACAATAATAATTTATAAATTGAAAGTATAAAATAAATATTTTATAATATCATTAGGTGAAATAAAATGATTACTATGCTTTATTATTATAATTTAAAAAATTTAATAGATAAGCTACCTTCAAATGTTACCAAATCAATGGATTTATCCAATGATTCAATTTTCAATGCAGCAACATTTCCTGATTTAGGTAGATTCTATACTCAAAATTTAATAAAAAAGGATAAATATGCTATTAATAAAAAAATAGATTCAAATAAATTTAAAGAATTTTTATTTGAATGTAGCCAAGTTTTTAAAAGCAATGCTAATCCTAATCAATTAATATTTATATATGGACTTGTAAATCATCATTATTTAAAGAAAAACATAGATGAATATTTAACACCAAGAATCAATAAATTAAATTCATATGATTATTTAACTAATATGATTGATTATTATTTCACTAAAGTAAATGATTCATATGATTTAAGTAAAAAAACAATTTATAAATTATTTCCAAATGGATTTATTTATAATGAGGATATGGATGATTTAGTTCATAATCCATTAATTAAAATATTTTCATTTTTTGGATCAAATGAATATTTTTCAAAAGCTATGGTTCATAAAAAAAGATACTATAGAAGCTTTACTAAAAGAAGCACAATAAAATATATTCCATATAGAATATATGATTTTATTTTTAACCATAGAGGAAAGCCAAAAGCCAAATATTATTTTTATAAAAATAAAGTTGATACAACTATTCTTAATTTACAAAAAAAGCCATATCAAGTTGGTGAAGAAACATATAACTTTAATTTAAAAGAAATATTAGAAAAATCACTTAATGAAGCATACAACGTTATTAAAATTTTAAATAATTATTATTTTAATAATTATGAAAAGGAATATAGACAATATTTCAACATAGAAAAAGACCAGAAAATTTAATTTCTGGTCATTTTTATTTTTAATTAATCTTTTTTGGTCTTTTAATCATTTTAACCAATCTAAAAATCAAGAATCCTTCTGCTATTAATGTAAAAGCAATATTTAATCCTATATCTGTTAAGAAGCTTGAATTAAATCCAGGATAGAATTGATAACAATAATATAATGCATCAAAACCAATTAATATTTCTCCTTGTTCTTTAGCAATAGCCATTGCGGTTATTATATACATTACAATAAGTGATGATAAAATTAAAACTAATGTAATAACAAAGCTTAATATAATCATAACTCCAGTTTCTTTACCACCAAATTTTTTGTATAAATAAATGCCTAATATTATAGATGCAACTGGCGCAAGTGCTGAAACCATACCAAAATATGCAAAAATTATAGTTAATATAACACCTGAAACTCCTCCAATTAATAATCCTAAAACACCTTTTAAATAATTATTTGGTTGATTTTCGTATGCTTCATTTTCTTCTTCAACAGATGAATTTAATTCATCTATTGCTTTATTTGATAATTTAAAGCTTAATGCATCTATTTTTATTTTTTTAGAATTTATTTCATCTAATAATTCACCTGTTTTAGGACAAATATCAGCCTTTGGTGCTTCAAGCTCCTTTAATATTTCTAAAACAATAGGCATAACTTCATTATATTTCTTTTCAAAGGATGATGCAGTCATAGAACCTATCATAACAATTACACCTAAATCAAAAATATCAGCTTGTACAAGCTTAAATTTATGATTATTTAGTTTTAAAACAAATTCTTCTTTTTTTGAATCATTTAAAAATGTTGATATAAAAAATACAGGACCTGGAGCTGTTAAATTATTAACAACATTAATTTCATATCCTTCTATGTGACCATATCCCATATTTTTAATAAATTCAAAATCATAATTTGAAAGTACATTAACAATATGTTTATTCATTTATTTAATCCTCTTTTCATAAAGCAAATATATTATATAATATTATCTTTATTTTCCACATTTTAACATTCTTTTGTAGAAAAAGACCAGAAAATTTAATTCTGGTCCATTTTTATTAATATTTTTTAGGTCTTTTTACAGATTTTATTAAAAAGTATGCCATCCAACAACAGCTAAACACATAAAAACCAATTGTAAAAGCTAATGAGCTATTAAATGCTTTAGTAAATTCATTATCAGTTTTATAACAGTAGCCAAAAGCATTCAATAAAGAATACTGAGTATTTTGCATAAGTTGATTAGCAACAAAAACATAAACTATAAATAATGCTAAAATAACAAAAACAAATGTAATGATATAATTCAATATAATCATTAATGCATTTGGTTTACCACCAAATTTTTTATATAAATAAACGCCTAGATAAATAGAAACTAATGAAGCTAATGAACCTACAAATCCAAATCTATAACCTATTGCAGAAAGGATTCCACCCACTAAACCACCAATTAATAAGCCTAAAATACCTTTAAAATAATTATTTGGTGCTTCAGAAATATTTTTATTTATTGTATCTATTTCTTCATTAAAAATCTCAATTGCATCATATGATAATTTAAATTTCTCATGTTTTAAATGAACATATTTCGAATTTGTTTCATCCATAATTATTCCTGTTTTAGGACATACATTTGATTTTGGAGCTTCATATTCATTTAAAAGATTTACCAATTCATTTATAACTTGGTCCATTTTTTCTTCATAATTTAATAATGAAACTGGTCCTACACTTACTATTATTCTAAATTCATTAACCGTCATTATTATTCTTTTATCATTAGTTTGCATTTTTTCAATAATTTCATTTTTCTTACTATCTTCTAAAAATGTTGAAAAAACAAATAGATAGCCAAATTCATTTTTAAATGCTCTACACACATTAACTTCATATCCGCCAATGTAGCCATAACAAGTATTTCGTTTAATTTCAAAATCATATTTTGAAACTATATTTTTAATTTTTTTATTCATTTCCATTTTCCTCTTTCAAAACACAAATTCATTATACAAAAATATATTAATAATATCCATAAAAAAATGAAACCAAGATAATTGATTTCATTTTTTGTATTATAAATTCTTTTGAGGAACATCTAAATAAATCTTTTCGATTTTAAAATGTTCACGTTCTTCTTCTGTAAATACTGAAACTAAAATATCAAAGCAATCAACAATAACCCATCCTGTTTCTTTTCCTTCAATAGCTCTTACATTAAAACCAGCTTCTTCTACATCTTCTTTTATGTAAGTTGTTACTGCAGATGCTTGTCTTAATGATGAAACAGATGCAACAATCATCTCATCATAAAAAGGTGATTTTTCTTTTGTATCAAATGCGATTATATTAGTTGCTTTAACTTTTCCTAAAGCATTAACAATTACTTCTTCTAAACTCAAAATTTAATACCTACCTTATCTAAATATTCATTGTAAACCTCAAGCTGTCTTGGATGAGGGTTTTCATGGTTTTCTAAACAATGCTTCATTGTTTGTTCTAAAGAATAAATTATTGCTTGATTAAATTCACCATCAAGCAACATTTCTCTTGCTTTTATACATGCTCTATATTTTCTATTTTTTTCTGTATAATCAGAAATCATTATAATAGCTTCTAGCTTAGACATATTTGGTCTACCAAATACATGATTATATATTGCATTAAAAATATCAGGATCATTTCCTATATTATTTTTATAAAAATAAGCTGAACCATATGCATGATATAAGAATGGATATTTTTCACATTCAAATATTTCTTCTTCAGTTAAATATTTTTTTACATCTTCTATATTATCATATTTACAATAATCATGTAAAATAGCTGCGACCTTAGCTTTTTCAATATCTTGTCGATATATACCTGCTAAATATTCAGCCATTTCAACAACACCTAAAGAATGAGCTAATCTATCTTCATGCTTACCAGCATAATGCTTTATAAGCAAATCTTTACATTTTTCGTATAATTCCATCAGTTTCAAATACCTCAGTTCCCATAATAGTTGTAACATCTATTTTAGCTTTACCTATAATAGAAATAAATCCAAATCCTGAAAACCAAATATCCTTTTTAATTCTTCCATCTAAATTGAATGATTTTTTAATATATTTAATATTTTCAATTTCATCTAATGTAGGGGGATTTAACAATTTACCTAATTCATTATTTAAAACTCTTTCAACATTTTCAGTTTTAGAGCGTTGAATATATAAATCATCAGATGTATATAAAATAACAGATAATTTATCACATTCTTTAAAATCTATTCTTGCAAGACCTGCAATTAAAATTGAATTACCCTTTGTTATTTGATAAGTTTTTGGCTTTAATTCCTTATTAGGTAAAATCTTTTTATAACTAATTGGTAATAAATTATTTAAAACATCCTTATCATTAATTAAGCCTGGTGTATCAATGAATGCTTTACCATCTTCAAAGAAAGGAATTGTTATTTTATTTAAAGTAGTACCAGGAATTACAGATGTTGAAATAACATCTTTTGTAATCGATGTATTTCTTTTTAATAAAGCATTTATTAAAGAAGACTTACCAACATTTGCACATCCTACAAAATATACATCTCTTCCACGTCTTGCTAAATCAATTAAATTCATTAGTTCATCTATATAATAGCCTTTAGATGATGAAACAACTGATATTGCATCAACCTTAAAATGAATATTTTCACATTGCTTTGAAACCCATGAAACTATTCCTTCTATATTAGTTGATTTAGGGAAAATATCATATTTATTAACAACTAAAATAACATTTTTATTTCTTAATTTTTCAATCATTTTAGGATTAAAAGTAGCTTTGAATGCAAAAATATCGACAATAAAAATCATTAAACCATTTTGTTTAATTGCATCATCTATTACAATTTCATAATCCTTATTTGAAGCAACAATCTTTGGTAATTCATTATAATGCATTAATCTAAAGCATCTTTTACAATAATTTGAATTATCTTTTATCTCTTGAATAAAGCCTGGCTTTGATTCAAATTCAGTTTGAAGTATTGCTCCACAGCCTTTACATCTTCTTATTATCATAAATTTCCTCAAAATAATCTTTTAATACTAAATTATAATCCTCTTCATACTTCTTCTTAACCATCATAATGGCTTTCTTTTCAAAATTACGATTGATTCTTGTAGGTAGGGTATCACTAGATTTATCAATTGCTTTAATTAAGCAAGTTTTAATACCAACTCTATTTCCTCCAAAAATGTCAGTCATAATTTGGTCACCTAAAAGTACTACTTGGTCATTTGTATAACAGCCATGTGCTACTTTATGAATAGCTTTTAATATTCCCCTTTTTAAAGGCTTAGTTGAAAATTTAACACAAGGAATTCCTAATGCTTTAGAAAAATTTTCAACTCTTTCTTTTCTAGAATTTGAAACAATAATAAATTCTATGCCTAAATTTAATATTTTATTTTTAAATTCAAATAAAGCTTCATTTGGCATAGATTCATTATAAGAAATTAAGGTATTATCCAAATCAGTTAAAATTAATCTAATACCACTTTTCTTCCATTCTTGAAGTGGAATGTCATATATTGAATTATAATAGAAACTTGGTATAAATTTTTTAACCATTTTATAATCTCCTTATAAGTAGAAAATAAGAGCAGTTCTAAGAACAGCTCTTATATTATTAATTCTTCTTTAAAAGTTTAACCTTTAATTCTTTACCTGATTCACTAACGAATGTGAATACAGCACCAACTCTCTTACCAACGATTGCTCTTCCAAGTGGAGATTCTTTTGAAATCTTACCATTCTTAGGGTCAGCTTCACTTGTACCAACAACCTTGAAAGTATAAGTCTTTTTTAAATCTACATATTCAACTGTAATAGTTGTATTTTCAATAATTTTATGATGCTTAACAATATTTTCTAATTCAGCAATCTTAGCTTCATTTTCTGATTGAGCTTCCTTTGCTGCTGAATAATCGGCATTTTCAGATAAGTCACCATTGGCTCTTGCTTCTGCAATTGCTTGTAAAATTCTAGGACGTTCAACATCTTTTCTAAATGCTAATTCCTTTTCTACGTCTTCATAACCTTCCTTGGTTAATTCAAAAATTTGATCCTTGCTAGCCATAATAATAACTACCTCCATTAACTTTAAATATTATACTTAATTGTTAATCAAAAATCAAGTTATTGAATAATTTTTAATTATTATTTATTCCCATTCTGCTTGAACTCGTAATACAAATTGATATTTATGTTCATGATGAGCTGGATAATCTAATTTTTTAGCTCTTTTTTAAGATTTCCCAAGCATTTATTTATTCTAGTTCTAATCAATATATTAAATACATTAATTATTAGATTCTAATGAAATATTTTCATTATCTATTTCATTATTATCTTCATTTTGTTCTTCTTCATATTCTAATGTATTATCTTTAAATACATCTAATGTTTTAACTCCTCTATAAACAGGTTCATAAACTAATGCTGCTAAGAATACTGTTAAGAAGCCTGTTATTACAGAGCCTGGTATTTTAGTTGTTGCAGTTACTAAAGATACTGTAAAGCCATCATTTATGCCATTAACATAAATATTAAATAATCCTTCAATGAACCATCTTAAAACAAATTCACCTAAAATATTTATTAATACAGCAACTGTTATTGCAAATAAGGCTGCCTTACTTCTATTTGTTAATTTTCTTTCAAATATTATAGCAAATAGCATACCTATCGCAAATAATATTGAAAATATTGGTAAATATAATGAAATCTTAACATTCTTGCCAGTACCTAAGAAATTAATTACATTAGCACTTAAACCGGCTTTAAAGCTTAAATCTGCTTTATCACCAATGATAAATAATGTCAATGAAACACCAAATAATAAAACAAAGAATATTGTAGATGCAATTAATAATGCTTGAGTTCTATATTTTTTCTTTAATACTAATCTAAAAATATAACCAACTATAAATCCAACAATAAACTTTAAAATAAATGTTCTAATAATTGTAGATGGTCTATTAGAAAAAAACACTAAATCATAAATGCCCATTCCTAAGCTTCCTACTATTCCACCTTCTAAACCACCTAATAATAAAGCTGATAAAATCATTACGAAATTACCTAAATGAACCATATCTCCTGTAGGCATAGGGATATTTATTCTTGTTGCTCCAAAGCATAAAGCAACAAGCATTGTAATAACAATTAGCTTTCTTAATAATAAATTATTCTTTTTCATATATAATCACTCCTTTTCTTATATGACTATATATTAAACCTAAACTGACCCTATAAAAAGTATCAGTTTTGAATTATTTTTTGATACCAGATTAAGAAAGCCTACCAAAATGGTAGGTTTTTATTTTTAATATAAATCATTATAATGAATTTTCTTTAAAGCTCTATCATATTTTTGAAATCCAGGATAAGCCATTTCACATTTAAAATAAAAATTTTTAGAATGATCATGATTAAAAAAATGTCCTAATTCATGATATAAAACTGTTTTTATATAGATTGGATCATATTTAGCTAAAATTGTATTAAAATCAATTAAATTCTTCTTCCAATAACAATTTCCAAAATATGATTTAACTGTTTTATATTTAATTTCTATATCAAAATTTATTCCATAAATGTTTTTAGCTTTAATTATTTCATGTGACATATAAGATTCTAAAAATGATTTATAAAAATTATGAACTAATTTTTTATTATATGAATCATTATTGCATTTGGTATATATAATGAAATAATTATCATCAATTTCAATATTATCAAATCTAGATTCTATTATTTTTACTTCATATTCATTACCTAAATAATGAATCTTATTTGATTTAATATTATTTTTTAATTTTTGTTTTTCAATTTCATTTATGATTGCATCAAAATTTTTATCTATAAAAGATATAATTTCTTTTTCTTTTAATCTATAAGGTGCTGTAAATGATAAAATACCATCTTTAATTCTTAAAGTAATTCTATATGAATTTCTTCTTACATTCATTTTAAAGATAAATCTTTTACCTTTATAATCAATATAATACATATTATTCACCAAGTCTTAGCATATCATATGGGTTTAATTTAATATCACATTTAAATTTAATATGCTGTTTTGGATGTCTTGCAGCATCAAGCAAATTATTATCTAAATCATATATTTCTTTAATGTTTATAATAAATGTTTTTTCAGGGGTAAATACTTCTAATTTAGAATTTGGAGTAAAATAATTTCTTTGTTCTACATAAAGCATTTTTTCATTTTCATCATATCTTTCAACAATTCCTACAAATTCCTTTGTTGGAACTGTTAAATTAAGATCATACAATTGTTCTTCAACGGTTGGAAGACCATATAAAAAGCCTGTTGAAGTTAAACGATTTTCTGCTTTAGAAATGGCATCTTCATAAATCTTAAAATCTTTTATTTTATGATTTGTTTTATATTCATCAATTATTTTTCTATAAGCATTTACAACAGTTGCGATATAATGCAAAGATTTCATTCTTCCTTCAATCTTAAATGAATTAATTCCTAAATCCATTAAAGAAGGAATTGCTCTTATAGCACATAAATCCTTTGATGACATTGCAAAATAATCACCTTTAGGATTATATATATTATTTTCATCATCAATTAAATCATAACACCATCTGCATGAATGAGCACAACCACCACGGTTGGCATCTCTATTTGTCATATTATTTGATAACATGCATCTACCTGAAATGGATACGCACATACCGCCATGAATGAATACTTCTAAATCAATATTAGTATTTTCTCTAACCTTTTTAATTTCTTCTAATGATAATTCTCTTGCAAGAACAACTCTATCCATTCCTTCTTCTTCAAAAAGTTTAACAGCTTCTTGATTTGAAATAGATGCTTGAGTTGAAACATGAGCTTCCATTTTTGTATATTTTTTTACCATTTTTAAAATATAAAATGATGAGGCAATAATTGCATCAACACCAGCATTATCTAAAGCAATTAAATATTCTTTAACACCATCTACATCAATATTGTGCATTACAATATTACATGTTACATGAACTTTAGCATTATGAGCATGAGCAAAATCGCAACCTTCTTTTATATCTTCAATTGTAAAATTAGAAGCTCTTGATCTTAAAGAAAATTTTAAACCACCAATAAATACTGCATCAGCGCCATATAAAATAGCTATTTTTAATTTTTCTAAATCTCCTGCTGGAGCGAGTAATTCATATTTCATTAAAACTCCTCCTTTTGATATACAGAATCTTTATATTTAAATCCATCTTCTATATTTAAATTTAATTCATTAAGTGATTTTATAGAATCTTCTTTTGTTATTTTTTTATCTAAATACTCTTTATAGATTGAAACTACCTTTTTATAAATTATAAAATCTATATCAAATGAATCTAAATAAATATATTTTATATTAACATCTTCTAACATATCTAGATAATTGATAATATATGATCTAAATATTTTTGTTCCATTTTCATTTTCAACAATTGGGAAATAATCTTCCCTATTGATTTCTTTTAAATACATTTTATTATTTGGTAATTTAATATTAGCTTTTTCTTGATATAAGCTTAACAAATGTCTTCTAGAATAAAGCATCATTCTTTTTCCAAATACCATATAAAATAAATTAGCATTAGTTTTTAAAATTGATTCTTTAACATCTTTAAAAGGAATTTCTAAAGACATTGCTAAAGCTTCAAATCCTAAATTATTATATAAATCTAAATCTAGGTAATTAGTTAGCATAGTTTCTGGATTATAGATTAATTTATTTTCTTTATTTAATGATTTTGCAATATGAAATAAACCTAAATCAGTTATTAAAAATAATGCTTTATCATATTTTAAATAAATATCTTTAATATTTTCTAATTCATTTGGATAAAACATTTTATTTAATGAAATAATAGGCAAAATATTATTATTTAAGCAAAATGAATAAGCTAAATCTAAATTTAGATCATCATAGATTATAGAATATTCTTTAGTATTTAATAATGCAGCATCTATTAAGCCATTAAGCTTATTTAATTCTTTCATATTATAAATTGCAGATACTAACATATTTACCTCCTTAAAGCCTTTAAAAATCCACGATTAAATCATGGATTTTTATTATTTTAGAATCTGAAGTTTCCTTTTCCTTTTCCCTTACCCTTTTTAACCTTAGTAGGAGCGAATCCTTGATAATTACCATTTGCCATTTGAGCTTGCATTCTTTTAGCATCAGTTTCACTCATACCATTCATTTTCTTCATAGTAGCCTTCATATTTTGTAAGGAATCTCTTAATTTATTAACTTCTTGAATTGAACGACCAGAGCCTTTAGCAATACGTTCTCTTCTCTTGAAATCCTTATCGATTAATTCAGGATGCTTACGTTCCTTTTCTGTCATAGAAAAAATAATACATTCAATTTTATCTAAAGCATTATCATCTACATTAGACATTGCATTTTTAATTTTTCCCATACCAGGTAAAAATCCTAAAATTTTAGATATAGAACCCATACGCTTAATCATCTTAAATTGCTTAAGCATATCGTTATAATTAAATGAATCAGAAGCCATTCTTTCAGCCATTGATTTCATTTCATCTTCATCAATGTTTTCTGTAACATTATCAATTAATGATAAAACATCACCCATGCCTAAGATTCTATCAGCTAATCTATCTGGATAAAAAATTTCCATAGCATCAAGCTTTTCACCCGTAGACATAATCTTAATAGGTACACCTGTCATTTCCTTAATTGATAAGGCAGCACCACCACGTGTATCACCATCAAGCTTTGTTAAAATAACACCTGTAACATCTAACTTTTCATGGAATGATAAAGCTACATTTACAGCATCTTGACCAGCCATGGCATCAACTGTTAATAAGATTTCATCAGGCTTAGCAATTTCTTTTACATTAATTAATTCTTGCATCATATCTTCATCAATTTGAAGACGACCTGCAGTATCAATTAATACAAAATTAGCACCTGCTTCCTTGGCAGCCTTTAAGCCTTCTTCTACAATCTTTTCAGCCTTAACCTTAGTTCCCATTTCAAATACAGGAACATCAATTTGCTTACCTAATGTTACTAATTGGTCAACTGCGGCAGGTCTATAAATATCGGCTGCAATCATAAATGGTTTTTTCTTCATTTTCTTTCTATAGAATAAAGCCATTTTACCTACAGCTGTTGTTTTACCTGCACCTTGTAAACCTACAGCCATAACAATAGTCATGCCTGATGATTTAAAATTTAATTCTGTAACTTCAGAACCTAAGGTTTTTCTTAATTCTTCTCTTACGATTTTAACAACTTGTTGACCTGGGTTTAAACCTTTTAAGATTTTTTCACCCATAGCTTCTTCTTTAATATCTGCTAAGAATTTTTTAACAACCTTATAGTTAACATCAGCTTCAAGTAAAGAAAGTCTAACTTCTCTTAGCATTTCTTCTATATCATTTTCATTTAGCTTTCCTCTTCCTGTGATTCTTCTTAATCCCATTTGAAGACGAGAGCTCAAGCTATCAAATGCCATATTTACTCCTTAATAATGCTTAAAATTTCATCCTTAGAAAGTTTATTATCATCTAAAGATTCAATCTTAGATATTTTATAAGCTAATTTAAGCTTTTCCTCATAATCAATTAAGCTATTTTCTACTCTTTTTAATTGATCATAAACACCATTTCTTGAAATATTATAATTTATTGCGATTTCTGAAATTGATAAATCATCAAAATAATAATTTTCAAAATAGCTTCTTTGCTTATCTGTTAAAAGATTATTATATAAATCATACAATTCGATTAATTTTTCGCGTTTTTTTAGTTCCATAATTATTCCTCAAAAAAATCAGCGAATAATCCATATAGATATTGTTCAATATCAAATACCTCTAAATCATCTACACCTTCACCAAGGCCAATGTATTTAATAGGTATTCCCATTTCATGTCTAATAGCTAAAACAATACCACCCTTAGATGTACCATCAAGCTTTGTTAAAATAATACCAGTTACATCTGTTGCTTCCTTAAAGGCTTTAGCTTGACTCATACCATTTTGACCAGTTGTAGCATCAATTACAAGTAAAGTCTCATGTGGAGCATCAGGCATTTCTTTTTGTAATACTCTTTTCATTTTAGCAAGCTCATTCATCAAATTAACCTTATTTTGTAAACGTCCTGCAGTATCACATAAAAGTAGGTCATATCCTTCAGCTTTTGCTTTTATAATAGCATCATACATTACAGCTGATGGGTCTGATCCATCAGGCTTAGTTACAATATCTACACCTACACGCTTTGCCCATACATCAAGCTGCGCAATAGCACCTGCTCTAAATGTATCTCCTGCCGCAAGTAAAACCTTTTTACCTTGCTTTTTATATGAGGCAGCAATTTTAGCTATTGATGTAGTTTTACCAACACCATTTACACCAACAAATAAAATAACAGATAAACCATTTTTATTTAATTTTAAATTGGCATTAACAACTTCACCATTTAGATAAATTTCAAACATTTTATCTAAAATGATTTCTTGTAATTCTAATGGATCTGTAATCTTTTTATGATAACATTCATCCTTTAGCTCATCTATAAAATCAACAACAGTATCAACACCAATATCAGCCATAATAAAAATTTCTTCTAATCTATCGAATAAATCATCATCTATTCTATCAGATTCTTCTAAAATTTCTTTTAAAGATGATAAAGCACCTTCTCTTGTTTTATGAAGACCTAGTTTATATTTTTTACTTTTAGTCTTATCTTTTTTTCTAAATAAATCAAAAAAGCCCATAAAATCAACTCCATAACCTTTGAAATTATAACATAAATAGATGAAAAAAGAAATAGAACGCCTCTATTTCTTAATTATCTGTTGATTGAAAAACTAAATTCCGCTATAAACAGTTGAAACATTAAAATTGTTTTTTTGAAAAACTAAATTCCGTTTGTGTTATAATAATTATCACTACTTTAGTCTTTGGCTTTTTGGAGGTAGCCTATG
>JAEEGL010949521.1_pt1 | contig 16650 bp, 2 predicted proteins | sample 9134231 | NCBI WGS metagenome assembly JAEEGL01 (sample SAMN16246548, study PRJNA631951) | gut metagenome | biome: gut microbiome; feature: rumen; material: fiber-attached | host: Bos | place: Iran: Karaj | collected 2018-10 | reverse complement strand
TCGGAACGGGGCTTGTCTCCTATCTGCTTATTCTTTTCTTTTCGATTCATTTCTATCGAATGTTCACGCCGGGCTCAGAGGTTACGGCGATTTTTGCGGCGGAGAAAAGCGCGCCCTATTTCAGCGGCTTCATCTGCGCGGGCCTCAATATTCTCGCGATATCTTACTATCAGGCGACCTCGGCGACGGGGCGTTCGCTTCTCCTAGCGACGCTTCGCGGGTTCGTCCTGCCTGCCGTTCTCGTCGCGTTTCTCCCCTACGTCTTTGGCGCGGAACGGTTATGGCTCTGTCATTCCCTCGCGGAAGTCTCGACTTTGGCGATTCTCGTTATAATTGTGCTGGCGGGACGATTTTATTAACGTTGACCGGCGGTTAACTATCGATTAAAATACGGAGTTAAGAGGCGCGCGTGTTGCGTCTCTTTGAGATTGGACCGTTTGATTCAAAAGGAAAGCCAGAAATGACGCGCCATATCCCCGCCCTTCTTCATCGGAATTCCCGTCGTCCTTCGTTCTCAAAAGACTTGTCCGCGCCCGCCGCTAGGCGGAGCGGTTTAGAACTGCTGGAGGAGCGCGCGCTTCTGTCCGCGACGCCGACGGGATCGCTTCTGGCGCAATATTCGGAGGCGGAGGCGTCCTCTCGCGCCGCGCTCGTCTCTGCCGCGGCCCTTCTCGATCAAGCGCCGACCGTCGATCTTTCCGCCGCGCTCGACGCTTCTGCGGCGACTCTCTCAGGTTCCGCGATTAGATTTACAGTGCAATCCTTATCGAGCGCCCCGGGCGACTCCTACGACGCCGCGCTCAAAACTCAACGGACGTGGCTCGACGAATGGTCTAGCTTTTATATCGACGTTTGGGCTTACGCCGACGGCGCGCCCGTCGTCTCCGTCGCCGCTAACTTTACCTGCGGCGCGTCCTGCTTCGCGCTGACCGACGTCGAAGCGGCGGAAGGGTATTCGATCGATTACTCAACCAACGCGGGAACAACCTCCGTCGTCGCGACGGGAACTGGCACAGACGATCCTTTTGAGTGGACGCTCGTCGCGAGAATGAAATACGCGCCCGTCGTCGGACAAGGCGTCCCGACGTCGGAAGACGGCGTCCTCGCGCCCGTCGACGCCGACTTCAGCGCCGAACCCGCGTCCCAGACAATCAACGGCGCTGTCGTCGAATCCGTTTCAACGCCGAACCCGAACCTCTATCCGTTCCTTTTCGACGCCGACGAAAGCGGCGTTATCAACACGAACGATCTGGGCTACTTCCTCACTTACGTCGGTCAGAATGTCGAAGATATCGCCTTCCCCAAATACCGCGTTTTAGATTTCGATCATAACGGAATAATCAACACAAACGACCTTGCGTTTTTCCTTCAGTATCTCGGCGTAAGCGCGGCGGACAGACTCGATTCCGGGTATCGGGCGGAGCCGACGCCTGTCGACAACGTCGTCGCCCTTGACGCGCCAGACGTCGTATTGACGAGTTCCGGCAAGGATTATATTACCGTCTCTTGGGACTCGGTTCCCAACGCCGCTCAGTATAGCGTCGCCTATAAACTAGCGAGCGACGCGACTTGGATAACCTGCGACGCGGGTCCGGATCTTCGGTATGCGATTACCGGTCTTCAAGCTGATTCCGAATATAACGTTCGAGTCGTCGCGCGCGGAAGCGGCGGTCGTTACGTCGACTCCGATTGGTCCGACTCTGTCGTCGTCGCGACGAAGGACGCCTCCTTCTTTTCGTCGACCGAATACGACGCCCTGCGACAGCGTTACGACGACTTTTCGCTTCCCGAATCCTTCGCCGACGTCAATATCGTCGTCCCGACCGACTGGACGGCGCAGGCGCTTGTCGACGCGATCGAAGTCGCGCGCTCGACGCCCGTCGACGACGTTATCCTCTTGGACCCAGAAAAATATTCCGACGCGCTCCTCGATCTTTCAGACGTTACGATTACGATCGACGTGGACTATGAGACAAGCGGCATGATTTCGATCGTCTCACGGGGGGTAGACCGCGCGCAAATCAAGGCCAATTATAACGACGTCACGTTCGACGCCGTCGCCGGTCTGACGCAATTCGGCGGTTTCGATTTCGTCGACGTCAATCCGTATGTTTCGGTCAGTCAGGCAACCATGACCTCTGCGTTAGGATTCGCAACAACCGCAGTCAACGTGCAAAACGTCGGCGCATATACTTGGTCGGGCGTTTCCGTCGCAGACGCGGCGCAGAATTTCGCGCTCGCACAGAAACCCGCCGTCTCCGCGACGCCGGGCGTCAACGATTACGCGCTCCTCTTCATAGGCGGCGCCAACGCGAACTACAATTACGAGAGTTACTACGACACGCTGCGCGATTACTACTACGAACTCGTGGAAGACTTCCACCTTGATCCGACCAAGATTTACATTCTCTACGCGGACGGCGACGTTACCGGGAAGTCGAAAAACTTGAATCTTAAAGATGCGGAGCATCCTCGCTTAACGACATCGAATATGACCTTCGCGACGTCGGTCGGAACGACGATTCGTGCGGCAACCGGCGCCAACCTGACTTCAACGCTTGGCGAAATCGCCAATCTCATGACGCCGGATTCGCACCTGCTCTTCTGGACGTGTGATCACGGAAGCGGCACGGGAGCGTTCGACGAGAGTGGAAAACTCGTTAACCCAAACGCGCCGAACGACGACTACGATTATCTTTGCGGCTGGCCTTACGCTATCACTGGCACGACAGTTCGCGACGCGCTTTTTCAGATCAAACAGGGTTACGTAACCTGCGTTTTCACCCAGTGCTTCTCGGGCGGAATTCTAGACGACATTTTTGATCCCGCGACGGGAAAGCTCCGTTCGGTCTCGAACGGATACGCCAACGGATACGACGGCTCCGCGCATTTTACGGGCGGCGCGGCGGCAAATCATTATGAAACTTCTTGGATGCTCGTCTACACAGGGATGCATGAGTACGAGGGCTATGCGCAGTCGTTTGCAAATGCTATGCGTAATTGTTCGACAGGAGTCGACGCGTTTACTTATACGGAGCAAAACGATCCGTTCTCCCGCGCGAAAACCGAAACATACGCGCCGAACCAAGGCGCCCTCGTTTATCAGATGGAACACCCGTGGCATGTCGGCGAACCCTTCTCTATCTTTTCGGATTTCAAACAAAGCGCGCCGACGATTACATCGCATTCGGAAACGCCGGACTCAATCTCTTTGACTTGGAGCGCGGTTCAGGGCGCGACCTCTTATACGCTGGAGTACGCCGTCGGCGGTTCCACTGACGTCAAGACCGTCAAAAACATTTCGACAAACTCCTATACGGTTAAAGGACTTAATCCTGAGACGAATTATGTTTTCAAAGTTAAGGCAAATGATTCGCCCTACTCCACGCCGGCGTGCGTATGGACTCAACCCGACGTTCGGGAAACCCCTTCGACCGTCGTAACAACGGCCTTAGACGTCGTCGACGTTCACGACGGGCTGATTTCTTTGCGCGAAGCGCTCGGATACGCCGCGTCCGGCGCTACGATTACTTTCGCCAAATCCCTTAAGGGAAAAACGATCGCGCTTACGCGCGGTCAGCTTTCCACGAGTAAAACGCTTACGATCGACGCGTCGAACCTCTGGGACGCGACGACGTCCGCGCCGGGACTGACGATCAGCGGCGAGGGGAAGTCGAGAATACTTTATGTTGGACAGGGAGCCGACGTCGAGATCAACGGGATAACGTTTACGAACGGTCTTGAGGAACTTGACCTCATTGAGGAATGGGTAGTGGACGAACCAGCGTATGAGTATGAAGAGTATGATCATACCGAGATCATTGACGGCGTAGAGCAAGATATTTTGAGATGGGTGTGGGTTGACGAGGTTGGCCATTACGAGTATTACTACGATTATTGGAACTCGAACGCTTATGGGGGCGCTATTTACAATAACGGGGCGACGTTATCGCTCAACAATTGCGTCATTAGCGACAATGAAGCGAAGAGCGGAGGCGGCGCGTTGTATTCTTGGGGCGGCGAAACGACGCTTGTCAACTGCGCCATAACGAACAATTCCGCTAATATCCTTGACGCTGATCCCATGTACTTTGACGGCGGCGTTTGCGGCGGCGCTATTTATAATAGCGGCGGGACGTTTTCGCTCGACAATTGCGTAATCAGCGGCAATGTAGCGGACTATTACGGCGGCGCCATTTACAATGACGGCGGAACGTTGTCGCTCGACAATTGCGCAATCAGTGACAATGACGCAGCGTGGGAAGGTTGCGTTTACGCCTATAGCGGCGAAGTCTCGCTGACGAGTTGTTTCATAACCGATAACGGCGACGCTGGTATTTTCCTTGGAACCGAAGCCGCTCTCGTCGCGACGAATAGTCTTGTCGCTGGAAACGAGGGTGGTTTGGACTTCTACGGAGGCGCAAACGCGACTCTCTGTAACTGTACGATTACCGACAATGGATACGGCGTCTTCTTGAACGGAACCGCCGTCCTCAACGCGTATAATACGATTATCGTAAACCACAGCTCGTCGTCCAATTACGCCGACGTCTATCTCAACGGCGGCGCCGTCGCTAACGCGTACAATACGCTGTCGAGTTACGCTGACTGGACAGACGGCGAGAATAATTTCGTCTATGACGCGTCAAAACCGCTCTTTACGAACGCGACGTCGGGAGACTATACGCTCGCGCGCGGAAGCGTCGCAATCGACGCAGGAAACGCCGACTACGTCCCGGGCGGCGTGTCGACCGACCTTCTCGGCAATCCGCGCGTCGTCGGCGTCGGCGTCGACCTCGGCGCTTATGAATGTCCAAAGACGTGGGAAACGTCATCGACTGTCGTCACAACGGAATTAGACGTCGTCAATCCCTACGACGGACTAATTTCCCTGCGCGAAGCGCTCGACTATGCCGATTCCGGCGCCACAATTACCTTCGCCAATTCGCTCAAAGGAAAAACAATTGAGCTCGCTTCGGAACTCGGGCAACTTGAGGCGGATAAATCGATTATGATCGACGCGTCCAATCTCTGGAACGCGACGACTTCCGAACCGGGGCTGACGATCAGCGGTCAGGGTAAGTCGAGAATTCTGTACGTCGACGGCGGCGACTTCTACTGGAATGAGGAACAAGGAGAATACGTCGCCGATATCGTCGCCGAAATCCTAATCAACGGCGTAACGTTCGCTAACGGTTATGCGCCCGAAGGCGACGGCTCTCACTACGACGACGGTTGCGGCGGCGCTATATACAACGACTGCGGGGCGTTGTCGCTCAATAATTGCGTGATTTGCGACTGTTATGCAGAACACGGCGGCGCGATTTATTCCGAAGGCGGAGAAACGACGCTTGTCAATTGCACAATAACAAACAATATCGCAGGAAGTCAGGGCGGCGTCTTCTCTTGGGGAACGCTAACCGCGACGAACTGTCTCGTCGCCGGAAACAGCGCTCCTTATGGCGCCGGCTTGGTAGTTGCCGACGGTTCAACGACACTCTATAACTGCACGGTCGTCGGCAATACGGCAAATGGCTACTACTACGACGAGGGCGACTATGTCGACGGCGTGGGCGGCGGCGTAGTTGTGGGCTCCTTCTACTTCACAGCGTATAATTCGATTATCGTCGGTAATAGCGCGACAGACGGCGGCGACGACGTCTATTTCATCGACTACGATGACGGAGGAGACGAGCAAACAGGCAGGCGTGTGAGCGCGTATAATACTCTCTCGAGTTATACGGACTGGCCAGAAGGCGAGCACAATTTAACCTACGACGCGTCGAAGCCGCTCTTTACGAACGCGGCTTCAGGAGACTATACGCTCGCGGAAAACTCTCAAGCGATCGATAAAGGGGACAGTCAAAACGTAACGACAAGCGTCGACCTTGCGGGCAATCCTCGTATCGTCGGCGCCAGCGTCGACCTCGGCGCTTATGAATACCACTTGCCGCCCGAAGCGCGATCCTTGGTCGTCACAACGGATTTAGACGTCGTCGACGCCTACGACGGACTGATTTCTCTGCGCGAAGCGCTTGAACACTACGCCAATCCCGGCGACACGATTACCTTTGCCAATTCGCTCAAAGGAAAAACAATCGCGCTCAACCCTGATTTCGGCGAACTTTACGTGAGTAACCCCGTGACGATCGACGCGTCCAATTTCCTCGACGCGGCGACGTCCGCGCCGGGATTGACGATTAGCGGACAGGGGGCGTCGAGAATACTGATTATCGAGGGCCAAGGGAACGTTGAAGTCGTAATCAACGGAATAATGTTGACGGACGGCTACTCGCCGTACAGCGGCGGCGGCGCTGTTTACAGCTGGGACGCGACGTTAACGCTCAATAATTGCGTAATCGCCAACAATGAAGCGGCGTATGGTGGAGCCGTGTTTTCTTACTACGGCGAAACGACGCTTGCCAATTGCGCCGTAACGAACAATATTGCTTCATACGGCGCCGAAGGGGGCGGCGAAGGCGGCGCTTTTTTCAGTGGTAGCGCGACGCTATCGCTCGTCAATTGTACGATCAACGACAATGAGGCGGCGTATGGCGGAGCTGTGTATTCTTACTATGGCGAAACGACGCTTGCCAACTGTACCCTAACGAACAATACCGCTTCGACATATGAATATGAATACGACGACGGCGATGTGAGCCAATATGGGGGCGGTTACGGTGGCGCTCTTTACAGTCGCTATTCGACGTTGTCGCTCAATAACTGCGAAATCAGCAATAATGAAGCGGAATATTGCGGTGGAGCGGCGTATTCCGAAGAGGGCGAAACGACGCTTGCCAATTGCGTGGTGACGAACAATTCAACCTCCGTCGACGGTTACGGCGGCGCCTTTTATAATTTCGACTCGACGATGTCGCTCGACAACTGCTCGATCTGCGACAACGCAGCGGGGTTTAACGGCGGCGGAGTATGTTCTTTCTCTGGCGAAACGACGCTTGCCAATTGTACCGTAACGAACAACACCGCTTCGGGTAGCGGCGAAGGCATGGGCGGCGCAATTTACAGCGACGGCGCGCCGTTATTGCTCGTCAACTGCTCGATTTGCGACAATAAAGCGGAATATGAAAGCGGGGGCGTGTATTCTTGTGGCGAAACGACGCTTACGAACTGTCTCGTCGCCGGAAACAGCGCTTCTAGCGACGCCGGCTTGGCTCTCTCCGAAAACGCGACTCTCTATAACTGCACGATCGTCGGCAACACGGCGGAATATGTCGGCGGCGTCCGTTTTGACGGCGACGTTCTCAACATATATAATACGGTTATTGTGGGTAATAGCGCGTCTAGCGACGATAGCGAGGACGACGTCTATCTCTTCAATTCCGATTTCTACAGTTCCGTTGCAAACGCGTACAATACCCTATCAAGTTACACAAGTTGGACAACCGGCAAAAACAATTTGACCTACGACGCGTCGAAACCGCTCTTTGCGAACGCGGCGTCGGGAGACTATACGCTCGCGGAAAACTCACAGGCGATCGATAAAGGGAATAATCAAAATGGAACGACGAGCGCCGACCTCGCGGGGAACCTTCGTATCTTCGGCGGAACGGTCGACCTCGGCGCTTACGAATATTGCTTCGCTCCCGGTTCAGTTAATTCGGAAACGCTGTCGTCGCCAGTCAAACCGCGTGAGACCGCCAAGAAGGGAACGTCGATCGCCGTAGCATGGAACGCCGTTTCAAAGGCGAGCGGGTATAAACTCGCTTGGAAGAGAAAGACCGATTCCGCATATTCCTACGTTACGCTCAGTCCGTCGACAACCTCGTATACGCTAACCGGACTCGACGACGGCACAACCTACTACTGGAAAGTTCAAGCCCTCGGCGACGGGGTTTACTACGCCGATTCCGCCTATACGGCGGCACGAACCGCGGCGACGCTGAAACCGGAAACGCCGTCGACAGTCGTCACAACGGAGGATGACCTCGTCGATCCCTACGACAGACTGATTTCTCTGCGCGAAGCGCTCGACTACGCCGAGCCCGGCGCGACGATCGCCTTCGCCAATTCACTCCAAGGCAAAACGATTGCGCTCGATTCTGAACTCGGTCAACTTACGACAAGTAAATCGATTACGATCGACGCGTCCAGACTCTCTGACGCGACGACTTCCGCGCCGGGGCTGACGATCAGCGGACAGGGCAAGTCGAGAATACTGTACCTTGATGGGAATATTAACGTCGAAATCAACGGGATTGCGTTGACGAACGGCTATGCGAGCTCCGGCGGCGCCGTTTACGTCTCGGGTTCCGCCGCCGTTTTCACCGCGATTAACTGCCTTGTCGCCGGAAACAACTGCGAATACTACGGCGGCGCCTTCGAACTCTATGGAAGCGCGACTCTCTATAACTGCACGATTGCCGGCAATACGTCGAACCGATATGGCGGCGGTTTCGATTTGTCCGGATCCGCCGTTCTTAACGCGTATAATTCGATTATCGCGGGCAATAGCGCGACGACTTCGGGCGACGACGTCTATCGTAGCTACTACGGCAATGTCGTTGCAAACGCGTACAACACCCTATCGAGTTTCTCTAGCTGGACGTCCGGCTCGAACAACTTAACCTACAACGCTTCAAGACCGCTCTTTACGAACGCGGAATCGGGCGATTATACGCTCGCGAAAAACTCTCAGGCGATCAACAAGGGGAACAACCAATACGCAACGGAGAGCGTCGATCTTGCGGGAAATCCTCGTATCTTTGGCGAAAGGGTCGATCTCGGCGCTTATGAATCTCAGACAGAGTCGGAAACGCCCTCGACGATCGTCACGACGGCGAACGACGTCGTTGATCTTTACGACGGGAAAATTTCGCTGCGCGAAGCCCTCGAGTACGCCGATTCCGGCGATACGATTACTTTCGCTAATTCGCTTAAAGGAAAAACGATCGCGCTCGATTTGAATCTCGGCGAGCTTACGATAGCTCAATCGATAACGATCGACGCTTCCAATTTCCTAGTCGCGACGTCGTCTGCGCCGGGAATAACGATCAGCGGACAGGACGCGTCGAGAATACTGCGCCTTAAAGAAAACGTCGACGTTGAAATCAATGGAATAACGTTGACAAACGGCTATGTGAACGGTTACGGAGGCGCTATTTACAACGACGGCGCGATGTTATCGCTCAAGAATTGCGTAATCTCCGACAATAAAGCAAGTTATAATGGCGGCGGAATCTATTCTAACTATGGCGAAATAACGCTTGTCAACTGCACCCTAACGAACAATAACACCTCTTTGGGAACTTTTCATGAAGGCGGAGCTATTTGCGGTTACCACGCGACAATATCGCTCGACAATTGCATGATCCGCGACAATAAAGCGTCGAATGGCGGCGGATTGGCTTTCTATAGCGGTGAAACGACGATTGTCAACTGTACGATAGCTAGCAATACCGCCGCTTTGGATAGCGCAAGCAACGACTATCCTTACGGCGGCGGTATTTACGCCGCCGGCGAGACTAAATTATCGCTCGAGAATTGCCTAATCAGCGACAATGAAGCGATGTACGGCGGCGGAGTGAATTGCAATTGGGGCGAAGTAACTCTTATCAATTGCGCCATAACAAGTAATATGGCTAAATACGCCGGCGCTGTTGAGGTTAATTCTTCCTCCGTTCTTACCGCGACTAATTGTCTCATCGCAGGAAACAGCGCTTCTTCTAGAGGCGGCGGTTTACTAATTTGGGGAACAGTTAACTTCTATAACTGCATGGTCGCCGACAATACGGCGAACTACGACGTAGGCGGAGTATTATTGTCCGAAACCGCCGTTCTCAACACGTATAATTCGATTATCGCGGGTAATAGCGCCCCTGAGGACGCCGAAGTCTATTTATACAGTTATGACGGTTCCTCAGCCGTTGCAAACGCATACAACACCCTTTCAAGTTTCACAAACTGGACGTCCGGCGCAAACAACTTGACCTACAACGCGTCGAAGCCGCTCTTTACGAACGCGGCGTCGGGCGACTATACTCTCGCGAAAAACTCTCAGGCGATCAACAAGGGGAACAACCACGTAACGGAGAACGTCGACCTTGCGGGAAAGACCCGCATCGTCGGCGGCACGGTCGACCTCGGCGCGTACGAATATCAGTCCGCGTCGTCGGCGCTCTTTGACGAAGACGCGGAACTCTTCGACGAAACGGAGGATTCCCTCGATTTGATCGCCGCAAGTCTGCTGGAACGGCGGTAAAACGTAAGGCGATGGTTCTTGCGCGGCGCCGGTTGCGCAAGACTTTCCCCCCTCTAACGCCACAAGGCGCGAATTTCGAAGCGTAAGCGTTTCTCGGAATTCGCGCCTTTATCGTCGACGTCTAGCCGTCTTTGCGCGACGAGACGTTCGCTTCTTCCCGCAACGCCTCGCGGGTTCGTCCTGTCCGCCGTTCTTGTCGCGTTTCCCCCCTACGCGTTCGGCGCGGAACGGCTATGGCTCTGTCGTTCCCTCGTGGAAGTCGCGACTTTGGCGATTTTCGCTATAATCGCGTTAACGCGGCGTTTTTATTGACGTTGACCCTCGGCTATCTATCGGTTAAAATTCGAAGTTAAGAGGCGCGCGTTTTTGCGTCTCTTTATAGTTTGCCCCTTTACTTCGAAAAGAAAGACAGAAATGACGCGCCATACCCTCGCTCTTCTTCGTCGGAATTCCCGCCGTCCTTCGCTCTCGAAAGAAAATCTCGCGCCCGCCGCTAGACGGAGCGGTTTAGAACTGCTGGAGGAGCGCGCGCTGTTGTCCGCGACCCCGATGGGATCGATTCTTGCGCAGTATTCGGCGGCGGAGACGACAGCTTGCGCCGCGCTCGTTTCAAACGCGGCTCTTCTCGACCAAGCGCCGACCGTCGATCTGTCCGCCGCGCTCGACGCTTCTGGGGCGACTCTCTCCGGTTCCGCGATTTGCTTTACAGTGCAATCCTTATCGAGCGCCCCGGGCGACTCCTACGACGCCGCGCTCAAAACTCAACGAACGTGGCTCGACGAATGGTCGAATTTCTACGTCGATCTCTGGGCTTACGCCGGCGGCGCGATCGTCGAGTCCGTCGAAGCGAGCTTTACCTGCGACGCGTCCTGCTTCAAACTCGTCGACGTCGAGGCGGCGGGAGGATATTCGATCGAATACTCGACCAGCGCGGGAACGACCTCCGTCGTCGCGACGGGAATCGGCGCGGTCGATCCTTTCGAAGAGACGCTCGTCGCGAGAATGAAGTTCGCGCCCGTCGCCGACGCGGGAATCCCGACGGCGGAAGACGGCGTCCTCGCGCCCGTCGACGCGGGCTTTAGCGCCGATCCCGCGTCCCAAAAACTCAACGGCGCCGTCGTCGAATCCGTCTCAACGCCGAACTCAGACCTCTATCCGTTCCTCTTCGACGTCGACGAAAACGGCGTCGTCAACACAAACGACTTGGGTTACTTCCTAACTTATGTTGGTCAAGACGTCGAGGACCTCGCCTACCCGAAATACCGTGTTTTGGACTACGACCACAACGGGACGATCAACACGAACGACCTCGCGTATTTTCTCCAGTATCTCGGCGTAAGCGCGGCGGACGGGCTCGAGACAGCGTATCGAGCGGAACCTTACGTCGGCGATCCGACCATCCTTGACGCGCCGAGCGGAATCTTGACGAGCGCCGGGAAGGATTATATTACCGTCTCTTGGGACTCGGTTCCCAACGCCGCTCAGTATAGCGTCGCCTATAAACTGGCGAGCGAAACGACTTGGACAACCTGCGACGCGGGTCCGGATCTTCGGTATGCGATTACCGGTCTTCAAGCTGATTCCGAATATAACGTTCGAGTCGTCGCGCGCGGAAGCGGCGGTCGTTACGTCGACTCCGATTGGTCCGATTCCGTCGTCGTCGCGACAAAGGACGCCTCCTTCTTTTCGTCGACCGAATACGAAGGCTTACGACAGCGTTACGACGACTTTTCGCTTCCCGAATCCTTCGCCGACGTCAATATCGTCGTCCCAACCGACTGGACGGCGCAGGCGCTTGTCGACGCGATCGAAGTCGCGCGCTCGACGCCCGTCGACGACGTTATCCTTTTGGATCCCGAAAAATATTCCAACGCGTCCCTCGATCTCTCGAACGACGTAATAACCCTCGACGTGGACTACGAGTCGAGCGGCGCGATTTCGATCGTCTCGCGCGGAACGGATCGCGCGCAAATCGTCGCCAACTATTACGACGTCACCTTCGACGCGACCGCCGGGCTAACGCAGTTTGGCGGGTTCGATTTCGTCGACGTCAACCCGTACGTTTCGACCTATCAAGCGACCGTCGCTCCCGCGATGGGTACCGTTCCAACTGCGGTCGTTACAAAAAGCGTCGGCGCGTATACTTGGACGGGCACTTCCGTCGCGGACGCAGAGAGGGGATTTGCGCGCGGAATAGCCCCGACCGTCTCCGCGACGCCCAGCGCCAACGATTACGCGCTCCTCTTCGTCGGCGGCGGAAACGCCTATAGCAATATGGACGAGTTTTACGCGACGTTGCGCGATTACTATTTTGAACTCGTGGAAGAATTCTCACTCGATCCGACGAAGATATATATTCTCTACGCGGACGGCGACGTCGCAGGAACGTCGCTCAACCTGTACTACGGCGGAGAGTTAGTAACGTCGGATATGAGTTTTGCGACGAACACGGGCGCGACCGTTCGCGCGGCGACCGGCGCTACGTTGACCTCGACGCTTGGCGAGATCGCCAATCTCATGACGGCGGATTCGCACCTCTTCTTCTACACGGAAGACCATGGATACGGAGTGTCGCCAGTTGACGAAGAGGGAATCGTCCACCCGAACGCGACGACGGACCGCTACGATTACCTTATCGGCTGGGACAGCGAAGGAATTACGGGCGCGACGGTTCGCGACGCGCTCTTCCAGATTAGACAGGGTTACGTCACGTGCGTCTTCACGCAGTGTTACTCGGGCGGAATTCTCGACGATATTTTCGATCCGACGACGGGAACGATTTCGACCTCGTATACCGGCTCCGCGCATTTCGCGGGAGGCGCGGCGGCGAATCATTACGAAACGTCTAAGTTCCGCGAAGAAAGGGGCGGGTACGTCGGCTATCCGCAAACGTTCGAGAAAGCGTTGCGGCAGTGTCGAAATTCGACGGGCGTCGACGCGTTTATCTACACGGAACAAAACGAGCCGTTCTCCGCAATCCTCAAAAAAAGAGAAACGTACGCGCCGAACCAAGGCGTTTTTTACGGCTATTACGTAGGCGTCGAGCATCCGTGGCACGCCGGCGAGAGCTTCCCTATCTTTTCGGAGCACAAACAAAGCGCGCCGACGATTACATCGCATTCGGAGACGCAGACCTCGATCTCTTTGACTTGGAGCGCGGTTCAGGGCGCGACCTCTTATACGCTGGAATACGCCGTCGGCGGCTCCGACGACGTCAAAACCGTCGAAAATATTTCGTCGAACTCCTACACGGTCAAGGGGCTTAATCCTGAAACGAATTACGTCTTCAAAGTTATGGCGAACGATTCGCCCTACTCCGCTTCGGTATGCGTATGGACCAAACCCGGAGTTCTGGAAACTCCTTCGACCGTCGTTACGACGTATTTAGACGTCGACGATCCTTGCGACGGAAAGATTTCGTTGCGCGAGGCGATCGAGTACGCCGAACCTGGCGCTACGATTACTTTCGCCAATTCGCTCAAAGGAAAAACGATCGCGCTCGAACTCGGTCAACTTACAACGAATAAAACGCTGACAATCGACGCGTCCAATCTCTGGGACGAGGCGACGTCTGAACCGGGGCTGACGATCAGCGGACAAGGGGAAACGAGAATACTATACCTTGAAGAGGGCGCCGACGTCGAAATCAACGGGGTAACGTTGACAAACGCCAAAGCGTCGGACTGTGGCGGTGCCATTTGCAGTTGGCGCGCAACGTTATCGCTCAACAATTGCGTGGTCTGCAACAGTAAAGCTCTTTCGGGCGGCGGCGTCTATTCATATCGTGGCGTAGCGACGCTTACCAATTGTACCATAACAAACAATTCCGCTGATTCCGACGGTGGAGGAGCGAATTCCATCGGAGGCGAAATAACACTTATCAATTGTACTGTAGCGAACAATACGGCGGACACCGGCGGCGGCGTAGCATCCTACGGCGAAGCGACGCTTGTCAATTGCTCGATAACGCACAATAGCGCCAAATATGGCGGCGGCGTGTACTTCTGCGGCGACGTTCTCATCGCGACGAATTGTCTCGTCGCTGGAAACAGCGCCAGTCACGGCGGCGGCGTCTATTATTTGGGCGACGCCGGAAACGCACCGTTCTATAACTGCACGATCGTCGATAATACGGCGAAATACGGCGGCGGCTTCTGTTTGGATTATAATGCCGTTCTCAACGCGTATGATTCGATCGTCGCGTGCAATAGCGCGTCGTCCCGCGGCGACGACGTCTATCTCAGCACGCTCTACGGCTCCGGCGCCGTCGCCAACGCATACAATACTCTGTCGAGTTTCTCGAACTGGACAGACGGCGCGGACAACTTAATCTACAACGCCGAGAAACCGCTCTTTACGAACGCTGCGTCGGGAGATTACACACTCGCAAAGAATTCACAGGCGATCGATAAGGGGAACAATCAGTATGTAACGACCAACGTCGACCTTGCTGAGAATACTCGTATCTCTGGCGGAGCGGTCGATCTCGGCGCCTACGAATCCTGGGCGGAAACGCCTTCGACCGTCGTTACGACGGAAATGGACCTCGTCGACTATTACGACGGAAAGATTTCGTTGCGCGAAGCCCTCGAATACGCTCAGGCTGGCGATACGATAACCTTCGCCAATTCCCTCAAAGGAAAAACAATTGCGCTCGATACGGAACGCGGTCAGTTCCATATCAACAGGTCGATTACGATCGACGCGTCCAACCTCTGGGACGTGGAAAACCAAACGCCGGGACTGACGATTAGCGGACAGGATGAGACGAGAATCCTGTACATCGCCGGGAGCCTCGGCGCCAACAACGTCGAAATTAACGGGATAACGTTCACGAACGGAGTCGATTATAGCGGCGAATCTAACGGGGGCGGCGGCGCTATTTACAATAACGGCGCGACGTTATCGCTCGAAAATTGCGCGTTTCGCTACAACGAATCGTCGCGGCAAGGAGGCGCCGTTCATTCTCACAACGGCAAAATAACGTTTGTCAACTGCATCCTATCAAACAACGCCTCGGCAGAAGGCTTTGGCGGCGCTATTAGCGCTCTCTACTCGACCTTATACCTCGAAAATTGCGCGATCTACGACAATGACGCGCATAGAGGCGGCGGAATCTCTTCTAACCGATGCGACACGACGCTTGTCAACTGTACCATTACGTCCAACTCCGCCAGTTTGTTCGGCGGCGGAATCGAAATAGACGTAGGAGATTACGCCCATTTCGAAGCGTACAACTCGATTATCGCAGACAATAGCGCGACGAATTCGAACGCCGACGTCTTTTGGTTCACAGATGGATTCGACCTCGGCGTTCACGCGTTCAACACGCTTTCGAGTTTCACGGACTGGACGTCCGGCCTCGACAACCTAGTCTACGACGAATCTCAACCGCTCTTTGCGAACGCGGCGGCGGGCGACTATACGCTCGCGGCAAACTCGCAGGCGATCAACAAGGGGAACAACCAATGCGTCTCAACGAGCGTCGACCTTGCGGGGAAGACTCGCATCGTCGGCGGAACGGTCGACCTCGGCGCGTACGAATATCAGTCCGCGTCGTCGGCGCTCTTCGACGAAGGCGCGGAACTCTTCGACGAAATGGAGGACTCCCTCGACTTGATCGCCGCAAGTTTGCTCGAAAAGCGGTAAAACATAGGACAAAAGTTCTTGCGCGGCGGCGGTCGCGCAAGAACTCTCGCCCTTTCTATCGCTGCAAGGCGCGAATTTCGACGCGTAAACGTCCTCGGAATTCGCGCCTTTGCCGTCTGTCTTTGCGCGACGGGGCGTTCGCTTCTCCTAGCGACGCTTCGCGGATTCGTTCTGCCCGCCGTTCTCGTCGCGTTTCTTCCCTACGTCTTCGGCGCGGAACGGTTATGGCTCTGCCATTCGCTCGCGGAAGTCGCGACTTTGGCGATTTTCGTTATAATTGTGTTAGCGCGGCGTTTTTATTGACGTTGACCGGGGGATTAATTTCATCTAAAGTACGGGGCTGGGAGGCGAGTTTTTGAGCGTCTCTCGAAGAGATAGTTTGAAACGAAAGACAGAACGATGCGCCATATTTCCTCCCTTTTCAATCGGAACCTTCGCAGATACGCGTCCCCAAACGACGGATCCGCGCCGGACGTCAGACGTTGCGGCTTTGAGCGCCTAGAAGAACGTTCGCTTCTTTCCGCGACCCCGACGGCGTCCGTTCTCGCGGAATTTTCGGCGGCGGAATCCGGCGCGCGCGCAGCGCTCGTCGCCTCGGCGACGCTCGACAATCAGATTGTCGAGTTTTCCTCCGCGCTCGACGCGACCGAAGCGGTCGACGACGTTTACAATATCGACTACGAGGTTCTTGAATCGGGCAAGGTCCGCGTCCTCGCGCAGTCGGGCGTGATTCAATACGGTTCCGCGACATACTGCGCCGTTCCGGACAGCGTCTACCTTGA
>JAEEGL017383565.1_pt1 | contig 16651 bp, 10 predicted proteins | sample 9134231 | NCBI WGS metagenome assembly JAEEGL01 (sample SAMN16246548, study PRJNA631951) | gut metagenome | biome: gut microbiome; feature: rumen; material: fiber-attached | host: Bos | place: Iran: Karaj | collected 2018-10 | reverse complement strand
TTAATCTACGGTAGTACCCGACACCATGTTTTGGAAGCCCGAGGTGTACTTTGCGATGGCAGCATTGAAGTGTTCAAAACCTTCACTGTCAAAGAACTGGAAGAACGTTTCGGTAACCGTTTCTGGGAAACCGACAATCGATGTAATCCTGTGCGGGAGCATGAAAAAGGGAAAGAGGAATCTATGGAATGTCAGTTTCCCAACGTTCCATTAATCCAAAACATCTATTCTCAACTCATTCGCTGGGCCTTGGATGAAAAAACGGTTCGCCTCATCGAGGAAAACTATCCCGAAAAAAGCCTGCGCCGTCGCTCATGCGGTTACGCCATCGACGAGGTAATTGAAGATTTGCACGATGCCTCAAAACCACTTGAGAACCGTACCATCAATCTTTGCAAAGTCTTGGCGGGTAGTGAGGGCACCTTGGCTTTCATCACCGAAATCAAAGTCGACCTCGACCCTTTGCCACCCAAAGAGAAAATGGTAGTTTGTGCCCATTGTGACACCTTGCAGAAGAGCTTTTTGGGCAATCTTGTGGCCTTGAAATACAATCCTGCTGCCATCGAGTTGATGGACCGTAACATTCTCGAACTCAGTAAAGAAAATACGGCTCAAAGTAAAAACCGTTTCTTCGTTGAAGGCGATCCTGCCGCTATTCTTATAATCGAGTTGCGTGGCGAGACAAGAGCTGAAATCGATGCCGTCGCCGACCGATTGGAAAAGGCTTTGATGAAAGGGGAAGAAAAGTTGGTGTATGCCTGTTCACGTGTCTATGGCGATGAGATTTCCAAAGTATGGAGTCTTCGCAAAGCAGGTTTAGGCCTCCTTACTGGCATGAAAGGCGATGCCAAGCCCATTGGTGTTATCGAAGACACTGCCGTAACCCCAGAAAAGCTGCCAGAATATATGGCTGACTTCGCAAAAATGCTAGAAAACCTAGGTTTGAGTTGCGTCTATCACGCCCACATCAGCACGGGCGAACTGCATCTACGGCCCATCATCAACATCAAGGAAGCAGAAGGCAAAAGGAAGTTTCGCGAGGTGGCCTATCAAACCGCATTATTGGTCAAAAAATACAAAGGCTCATTGAGTGGCGAACATGGCGATGGACGGTTACGCGGTGAGTTCATCCAACTTGTCTATGGCGATGAAGTCTATGCCTTGATGCAAGACTTCAAACGCTGTTGGGATCCAATTCAAGTCTTCAACCTACATAAAATTGTAGATACACTGCCCATGGACAGCATGTTGCGTTTCGATGTCGGCCAACCATACGCTATCGAAAAGGAACTTCGCGAAGGCAAGACCTACTACAACTGGAAAGCCGCTTTCGATGAATGTAAGGTGGAAGGAGCCACAGGCGCAAAAAACCAACTCCATGCCTTGATGTGCAGCATCGAACAATGCAACGGTGCCGGTGATTGTCGCAAGTCGAACCTAATGGGCGGCACTCTCTGTCCTGCCTTTAAGGTCAGTGGCGACGAAACCAAGGCCACACGAGCTCGAGCCAATATACTTCGTGAAATCTTGACGAAAGGGTGGGGAAGTGAGGCCTTTACAAAAACCATCGAAAGGGACAAAAGTATCCTGAAATCGAAAGAGTTAGCGGAAGTCTTGGACAGCTGTTTGGCCTGCAAAGGTTGTCGCAGCGAGTGTCCGTCAAACGTCGACATGACCCGTTTGCGTTCAGAAATCCTTCAGCAAAAATATGATGTCAGCGGAATGCCTTTGCGTTCCTTTGCCGTGTCGCGTATGGCCACAGTGGAGCAATTGGGACATCTTGTTTGGCCGATTTACAACCTTTTTGCCTCATGGAAAATCTCTTCCAATATTATCAAACGCATCATTCAATTTTCGACAGAGCGCAACATCCCAACTCTTAATCGCGCGACTATGCGAACAGCGGTAAAAAGAGAATGTCACAAGTATCATAATCAAGCCACAAAGGGCAAGGTTTACCTCTTTGCCGACGAGTTCACCAACTTCCAGGAAGCCGAATTGGGCCTAACTTTTGCCAAACTACTACTCCGTTTGGGTTACGAAATCGAAATCCCAAAACATGTGGAAAGCGGTCGCGCCGCCATTTCGAAAGGCAATCTGAAACTGGTCAAGAAGTTTGCCTTGAAGAACGTCAACTTATTGAAAAACATTATTACGGAGCAAACGCCATTGGTTGGCATTGAGCCATCGTGTATTTTGAGTTTCCGCGACGAATACCCCGACTTGGTGCCTGCCGAATTGCGCTCGCAAGCCCAACAATTGGGTCGTAACGCCCTGCTTTTCGATGAGTTCATCGTGCGAGAAGTGGCTTCAGGCCATATTACTGCTGATGATTTTAAGAAGGATGCCGTCGAAATCTGGTTACATGGCCATTGTCATCAGAAAGCCTTGGTGGGTATGGAAAAGACAATGCAAGCTTTCAAACTCCTCACCGAAGCCAAAATACATGTCATCCCGAGCGGATGTTGCGGTATGGCGGGTTCGTTCGGTTACGAGAAAGAACATTATCAGACCTCGCTAGCCATCGGCGAAATGGTGCTGTTCCCGACCATCCGCAAAGCCATTGCCAACGCTGACAACGTTACGCCTTGCATCGTTTCAGCTCCTGGCACTTCCTGCCGCCAACAAATTTTAGACGGCACAGGCGTTCATGCCGTGCATCCCATAGAAATCCTTTACCATTGGTTGAAATAAATTGACAAACATTGCGTTAAAAACAAAGAATACAACTATCCATTATGAACAACAACTTCTGCATCATCATGGCAGGCGGCATCGGAAGCCGATTTTGGCCGCTCAGCAAAGACAATTACCCCAAGCAATTCCTCGACATATTAGGCATAGGCAAAAGCTTTATCCGCAGCACCTATGAAAGGTTCAGTCCCGTCATTCCTGACGAGAACTTTCTGGTTGTGACTAACAAAGCTTATAAGCATTTAGTATTGGAGCATCTACCCATGCTCCGTCCCGACCAAGTACTTTGCGAGCCAGCACGGAGAAACACGGCACCTTGTATCGCCTACGCCGCCTATCATATCCAAAGCCGATGCAAGGAAGCCAACATCGTCGTCACACCTGCCGACCATTTGGTAACCAACGAAGCGGAGTTCCAACGAATCATTTGTTTGGGCTTCGACTTTTTGTCAAAAAAAACAAATGCCCTGATGACTATCGGCATCAAACCCAGCCGACCTGAAACCGGCTACGGCTACATACAAGTGCCCAAGCAAGATACTTTACCCGAAGTCGTTAAAGTAGAGCGTTTCAAAGAAAAACCCGATTACGATACCGCCGTAGAGTTTGTCGCCGAGGGCAACTATTTCTGGAACAGTGGCATTTTCCTCTGGACCTTGGACGGCATCATGCAGGCATTCAAACAATACCTACCTGAAATGGTTGAAGTGTTTGAAAAGGGTATCTACAACTTCGGCACTCCCGAGGAGCAAGATTTCATCAACGACCATTTTGTGGACTGCCCTAACATCAGCATCGACTATGGCGTGATGGAGAAATCGCCGAACACTTACACCATCCCCGCCGACTTTGGTTGGAGCGACATCGGCACTTGGGGGTCGCTTTTCACCCATGCCAAGAAAGACGAAAACGGCAATGCCAAACGCGGCAAGGTGGTTTCTGTCGATAACCGCAATACCATTATTAATATAGAAGAAGGTACCGAAGCCATAGTAGAAGGCTTGGACGACTACCTTGTGGCCTACCGCGACCATTCGCTCCTCGTCTGCCGCCTCAAGGACGAACAACAAATCAAAGTTTGGATTGAAGGACTGAAATAAAAAGAACCGCCGTGGAAAATCAGCCTTTGGTTTCTATCATCATGCCCAGCTACAATGCTGAAAGCTATATTGCCGAAAGCATTGAATCGGTGCTACATCAGACTTACCAAAATTGGGAGCTAATCATCACAGATGACCGTTCAAGTGACCACACACCTGCTATCGTGCAATCTTATTGTGAAAAAGACCCGCGCATTGATTTTGTCATCGCCAACCAACATTCAGGCATTGCTGGCACTCGTAACCAATGCCTGGCCAGAGTCAAGGGACGTTTCGTCGCTTTTCTCGATAACGACGACCTTTGGGTTCCCGAAAAGTTGGAAAAGCAAGTCCGCTTCATGATTGAAAACCAATGCTCTTTCTCTTACTCGGAATACGAACTCATGAATGAAGACGGCACACCTAAAGGGAAAACCATACTCACCGCAGGCATCATTGATTACGACAAATACCTGAAAAACACTATTATAGGGAGTGGAACCATCATGCTTGACACGGAAAAAACCGGTCCATTACAAATGCCTTTCAATGCCACCAGCGACGACATGGCCTTATGGTGCAAAATCCTTAAAGACGGGCATCAGGCTCATCCCATAAAGGAAATATTAATGAAATATAGGGTTAGAAAAAACTCGGCTTCCGCCAATAAACTGAAAGCCGCCAAAGATGTCTGGTTGGTGTATAGGAAACAAGAAAAACTGTCTTTCTGTTATGCCCTGACTTGCTTTTTCTGCTACGCTTTTAACGCGGTCGTAAAACGAGTTTTCTGATGCCTGATTTCTACTTATATCGCAAAGCATGGCGTTTCGACGGGGCTCCGCATGAAGAACCCAAACTGCAAAAACGGGAATGGAAAGACCTCCTTAAACAAGGAGGTTTAATGGTCAGAAACACATACGATTTTGACTGCCAAGAGGAAACTTGTTTTTGGAATCTTATCAAAGACCATTTTGGTGGTTTGGAAGAACTATCATCAAATACAAGAAGCCGGGTAAAAAAGTCGCTGGATACCTTGGAATTTCGTTTGATAGACTTTTCCTTGCTTCGAGATTCGGGTTATCCCATCCTGAAAGCAACTTTCGATGATTACTCCACCGTGGATCGTCCGATGAATCAACAGGTTTTTGAGGAGTATCTCCAACATTGCCAAAGCAAAGACTACGAATACTGGGGTGTCTTTGACCGCAACACAAAACAATTCATAGGGTTTTGTGCCAATCGTTTATGGAAAGATGCTGCTGAATACGGAATCATCGGCATAACGCCCCATTACAAGCACAATGGTACTTTCCCGTATTATGGTTTGTTCTATTGCATGAACCAATATTATCTACAGGAAAAAGGATTCCTTTATGTTACCGATGGCTCCCGTAGCATCACCGAACATTCCAACATTCAGAAGTTCTTGATTGAGAAATTCCGTTTCCGCAAATCCTTCTGCCGAATCGCCCTCTTTTACCGTTGGTGGATGAAGATTGCAGTCAATTTGTTGTACCCATTCAGAAAAACCATATCTTTGCCGCGCATAAAGGCTATACTCAATATGGAGGCTATGCAGCGTGGAGAGAAATAAACATACCATCGGATTCTTCTTCAAGTGGTGCTTCGACCGCATCGTGGCACTTGTGGGGATTATTGTGCTTTTTATTCCGTTGTTGGTTATAGCCATCCTCATCAAAACCGACTCGAAAGGACCTGTTTTCTTCATGCAGACACGCATTGGAAAGAATGGCAAACCATTCAAAATCTGCAAGTTCCGTACCATGATAGACCAGACTGAAGGTGACACGGTGACCACGGCCGACGACCCGCGAATTACCCGCATCGGCCATTGGTTGCGCCATAGCAAAGTGGACTGCCTTACCGAGCTGGTCAATGTACTTGTCGGACAAATGAGTTTCGTCGGTCCGCGTCCCGACGTACCTGGCTATGCTGATCAACTTCAAGGCAATGACCGCCGTATTCTCCAGCTTCGCCCAGGTATTACTGGTCCTGCCAGCATCAAATACCGCAATGAAGAGGAACTGCTTGCACAACAACCCAACCCAAAGGTCTACAACGACAACGTTATCTGGCCCGATAAAGTAAAAATTAATCTCGATTATTTGGACAAGTGGAGTTTTTGGGGTGATATAAAGCTCATTTTTAAGACAATAGTATGATGGAAAAAGACGAAACTATGACCATTGACCATGACCACCTTGATGGTCAAAGCGGTCTTTGTAACAAGTCATGGTCAGAAAACAATTGGCTTCAAGTCTTATTCTTTTTTCTTGTTTCTTTTGTTTTCGTAACCCTTTTCTCACGCTCCACATCGTTTTTGTATCTCTATGAAGGCGGCGACCCATCGATTTTCAAACAGATGGGACTTGCCATCTTACGAGGCAAGACGATGTACATAGATTATTTCGACAACAAAGGTTGCTTACTCTATTTTATCCAAGCCCTAGGCCTTTGGCTCGGTGGCAACTTTTTTATTCTGCTGATGCAAGTCCTATCTCTCACCATTACACTGATAATGTGGGACAAAATGCTTGCCCTCTATCGTAATGAACGCCAAAGAAGGATTTGCATGATTGCAGCATTAGTAATGTTGTTATGTTTCTATAGTGCTGGTGACCAATCACAAGAGTGGTGTCTTCCCTATATTTCCTATCCTTTGCTCATTTATTTTCGAGCATACAAGACAAAAACGGAAATCCGTCCAATTCAAATGTTTTATATCGGCCTTTGTTTTGGAATAGTCACTTTTATTCAGGTCAACAATGCTTGTGCTTTCGTTGGATTTATCGCTTGGCTTTGGATTAATTACCTTTTGCAAAAGGACTTTCGAAGATTTTTTTCCAGTTTAATGAGCTTTTTGGCTGGTTTGCTGATGGTCACCGTTGTTTGTGTGCTTTATTTCTATATCAAAGCAGGGTGGTATGGGGTTTATGAAATGTTCTATGCGTCGTTTCTTTCCAATTTCGAGTATATTGGTGCAAATTATGGCAGACGACCCTTTTTCACCATACCTTATTTCCTGTTCTTGCTTACATTTACATTGATCCAAATTGTCAATTCATACAAGGAAAAAGGCATCATCATACCCATGCTTATTTCATTGATTCTGTTTGCCTTGACTTTTGGAAAATTGGCCAGTATGTATTACCTGATGGCCATTATGCCTCTTTGTATTGTCAGCATGATGACCATTGATTTTTCCGAAAGAAAAAAAGCCAAATATGGGTTATGTGGCATTATACTGATTTGTTTGGCTTATTTTGCTTGTAACCCGTTGCTTCATCTTGTGGAAGACCTCATTCTTCATAAGGAAAGGGAACTCGTCATTTACGAAGACTTTCACCATTGCATAGAAAACATTCCTGAAGCTGAAAGGGATTCCATTTACAACTATAACTTGAATAGTCCTGGTACCAGCATGATGCAACACGAAGGTCTCCTCCAATGCAACAGGGTTCTTTTTTCGTCATTGGCTTTTACTCTCCCTACTTTATGGAAACAAGAGACCTCCGATATTGTCGCGCCAAAATGGATGATGCTTTCATGGGATTTAGGCTTTGAGAAAGAAGACCTTTATTATATCCTTGACAATTATGATTTGTATTGTGAATTCATGTACGATAAGATTTACGTAAAAAAGCCACAAGTCGGTGAAGCTTTTAAGGTTCGTATGTATCGCAGAAAAGATTGAAAATCATAATATTCCATTTGACAATGAAAGGACAAAGCTTTACAAACACTTTTGTCAACAACAAACTTTTTCCTGGACTGTTGTTTATTGTTTCTTTTGTGTTCGTGGTTTTATTTTCACGGTCCACTTCGTTCCTTTATGTCTATGAAGGTGCCGATCCTTCTGTTTTCAAGCAGATGGGCTTGGCATTATTGCGTGGTAAAACTTTGTATGTCGACTATTTTGACAATAAAGGTTTTCTGCTTTATCTCATTCATGCCATAGGGTTGGGTCTGGGTGGCAACTTTTTTATTTTGCTTATGCAGGCTTTTTCATTAACTGCCACTTTGTGTATTTGGGACAGACTGTTTGCCTTGTATCATGATACAAAAGGCCGCATAATCCGATTGTCCATGGCCTTGTTTTTACTGCTTTGCTTTTACGCGGCTGGCGACCAGGCGCAAGAATGGTGTCTTCCTTATATTTCCTATCCGTTGTTTGTGTATTTTCGGGCTTGTAAAACCAACCAAGAAATCCGTCCTGTCCAATGGCTTCTTATCGGTATATGTTTCGGCATTACCACTTTCATCCAAGTCAACACCGTTTGTGCATTTTTGGGATGCATCATATATCTTTGGTCAAAACAAATTCAAGAAAAAGACTTCAAGCATTTCATTTACAGTCTGCTATTTTTAGTTTTGGGATTCTTCATAATCGCTTGTCCCATAGTAATGTATTTCTTTATGAAAGGAGGATGGACGGCTGTGCATGAATTGTTATATGCCAGTTTCTTTTCCAATTTAGAATACATAGGACATAAAACGTATCGAAGTATTTGGGCGCGTTTGCCTTATATTTTATTCCTTTTGGCTTTTTCATCCGTTTTTATACTCAATGCTCTCAAAAACAAAGATATTCAAATTCCCTTTATTATATCTATAATTCTCTTCATCATTACTAACGGCACCTTATGCAACATTTATTATTTAATAGCCTTGTTGCCTTTGTGCATCGTTCTTTTGATGACCTTCGACCGGACAAGGCAAAAAAGAATTAAGACGACCATAAATGGCATAGTTTTATGCGGACTTTCTATCTATGCAGGAATACATACTTTCCAATTGATTAACGATGCCCTTCTCGGCAACGAGAAAGAACGCAAGACTTACGAAGCCTTCCACCATTGTTTCGAACAGATTCCAATAAATGAACAAGATTCCGTCTTTAATTATAACCTATACTCTTTCGGTACAGGAATGATGCAACACGAAGGTCACCTCCTATGCAATCGGGTTTTATTCACATCCCTGGCATTTTCCTTGCCAACGCTAATGAAAGAGGAGGCTGCAAAACCCTTTAGTCCGCCAAAATGGATTTTTTTCACCTACGACAAGCAGTATTACAAAAAGGATATCTATTTTATCCTGGAGAAATACGATTTAGCGTGTTCTTTCCATTATGACCGAATGTATTGGAGAAAATATCATATCGGAGAGGAGTTCGACATATTTCTCTATCGCCGAAAAGATTGAGTTTTAGTCCCTTAAGTGCAATTCATGGCTATTGCACATAAAAAAACCCCATAGAGTCGGGGAGACTCTATGAGGCCAAAAAATTAATAACATGAAACATAAAAATTGCGCCCCCTTCAGGACTTGAACCTGAGACCCCCTGATTAACAGTCAGATGCTCTAACCAACTGAGCTAAGGAGGCTGCACCATGTCATAGACCTTGTTTGTTTTGCGGTTGCAAAAGTACGGCTTTTTTCCATACCTGCAAGAAAAATCGGGAGAAAAAATTTCATTTATAATATATTCTATTGATTTTCAAGGAGAAATTTTTCATTTTATCTTTACTTTTTTTTCGTAATTTTGCACCCAATTAAATCTTTGGACTGCATTGTATCTCGTAGTGACGCGAAGCGATTACAAGAACGGTTTCACGTATTACTTCCTGCAGTCCCGAATCAATAAACCTTGAAATACTGAAATTCATGAAAAAAATCCTTGGAATAGGGAGCGCCCTGGTTGATATTCTGACTCAGATACCCAACGAACAAATCCTACAAGAACTCAACCTGCCTAAAGGCAGTATGACCTATGTCGATACCCAGACTTCCGTCGCAATAGGGGAGAAGCTGGCCTATCTCGGCAGCCAAATGGCCTCGGGCGGTTCGGCAGCCAACACCATGAGCGGTTTGGCCCGACTCAACATAGAAACAGGTTTCCTTAGCAAAATCGGCAATGATGAAGTTGGAAATTTCTTCGAGAAACAAATGACGGAAAGCCATGTGAAGCCCTTGATGCTGAAGAGCGACACGCCTTCGGGCCGTGTGCAAGCCCTTGTCACGACCGACGGCGAGCGCACATTCGCCACTTGTCTTGGTGCGGCCGCTGAGATGTGTGCCGATGACATCCAACCTGAACTTTTTGAAGGCTGGGATATTTTTTATGTCGAAGGCTACCTCGTGGCCAATCCTGTCATGCTGCGCAAAGCCATTCAAACGGCCAAGGAAAAAGGTCTCAAAATAGCCATCGACCTCGCCAGCTACAATGTAGTGGAGGAGAGCCGCGATTTTCTGCTTGAATTGGTCAACAATTACGTCGACATCGTTTTCGCCAATGAACAGGAATCATTTGCACTGACAGGTATGGAACCCAAAGCGGCATTGAATTACATTGCTGGGCGTTGTGAAATCGCTGTGGTGAAGGTGGGAGCCAAAGGCGCTTTCATTCAACGTGGTAATGAAATCGTTACCATCCCGCCTATGAAAGCTGATGTGGTCGACACCACAGGTGCGGGTGATATGTGGGCCGCAGGCTTTCTCGCTGGCTTGGTGAAAGGCGAAAACTTACAGAAATGTGGTATGATGGGCGCCATCGTAGCCAAAAACATCATTGAGGTGGTTGGTGCCAAAATGGACGATGCCCGTTGGGAGAAAATATATGCTGCCATTACAAAATTGTAATTAATATAGGTGGGGGTATCGTTATTTTTCGTACCTTTGCGCCCACTATAAACTTTTTCGCGAAAAGTAAATATTTAATAATTAGATAGTTAGATAAAATGAAGGAATTCCAAACTAAAGACATCCGTAATGTTGCCCTCATCGGCGCAGCAAAATCGGGTAAGACTACCCTTGCCGAGAACATGCTTTTCGAAGGCAAGCTCATTAACAGAAAAGGCAGCACCGAGGAGAAGAACACCGTTTCCGACTACCGTCAGATTGAAATGGATCGCCAAATCTCGGTCAACGCCTCCATGATGTACACCATCATCGGCGACACGAAAATCAACATCCTCGACACTCCCGGTTTCAGCGACTTTTCCGGTGACATCATCAGCTGCCTCACCGCAGCCGACATCGCCGTTTGCACCATCAACGCGCAATCAGGCGTAGAAGCCACTACCGAGAACGCCTGGCGTCATGCCGCCACGACCAATAAGCCCGTGGTGTTCTTCATGAACCAACTCGACCATTCAAACGCCAACTTCGACAACACCATCAGCCAAATGAAGGAATACTTCGGCGACAAAGTGACGCCCATCCAGTATCCTGTCAACACCGGTGAGGATTTCAACGCCGTCATCGACCTGATTATGATGAAGATGCTTGTCTTCAAGAATGGTAATGGTGCCCCTGAAATCCAGGATATTCCCGCTGCTGAAATGGACAAAGCCGAAGAGTTGCACAACAACCTCATTGAGCATGCCGCCGAAGGAGAAGAGGCCTTGATGGAGAAATTCTTTGAGGATATGACCTTGAGCGAGGAAGACATGGAACGCGGTATCCACCTGGGTATCGTCAACCGTGAGATGTTCCCCGTCATCTGCGGCGCTGCCAAGCGCGGCGTGGGTGTCAGTCGTCTGTGCGAATTCCTCATTAATGCCTGCCCGTCGCCTGCCGACATGCCTGTCGTGAAGGCCAAGAACGGTACAGAATTCCACAACAGCACTGATGACCCGACCGCTCTGTTCATCTTCAAGGTGACCACCGAGCAGAACCTTGGTGATGTGGCTTGGATGCGTGTCTATGGCGGTACTGTTGCAAAGAGCCAAGACCTAGTGAACCCGCGCACGGGTAACAAGGAACGTCTCTCACAGCTGCTCGTCTTCCGTGGTAAGAACCGTGAGGAAATTGAAAAGGTCAATGCTGGCGACATCATCTGCACCATTAAGCTGAAAGATGGCCGCATTGGTGATTCTTTGGTCGATGCCAAGATTGCTGACACTGCCTTCGAGGACATCCCGTTCCCGACACCCGTATTCAGCATCGCCGTCAAAGCCGTCAACTCGCAAGAAGACGAAAAACTCGGCAGTATCCTCAATGATATTCACAAGACCGACCCGACTGTCATTAGTGGTATGTCGCGCGAATTACGCCAAAACATCCTGCAATGCCAAGGCGAATATCACTTCAACACCTTGAAATGGTACTTTGACAACGTTTATAAGATTGCCATTGAGACGGCTTCGCCCAAGGTGCCTTATCGTGAAACCATCACCAAGAGCGCCAGCGCCAGCTATCGCCACAAGAAACAATCTGGTGGTAGCGGACAGTTCGGTGAGGTGCACATGCAACTGGCTCCTTACTTTGAAGGTTACACCGACCCGAGCGAACTTCAGGTGCGCGACAAGCAGGAGTACGAACTGCCTTGGGGCGGCAAGCTCATCTTCGCCAACTGCGTTGTTGGTGGTGCAATCGATGCCCGTTTCATGCCTGCCATTCTGAAAGGTATTAACGAGCGTCTTGAGCAAGGCCCGCTCACAGGTTCTTACGCTCGCGACATCATCTGCTACATCTACGATGGTAAGATGCACCCAGTTGACTCCAACGAAATGGCCTTTAAGATTGCCGGTCGTATGGCCTTTAGCGCCGCCTTCAAAAACGCTGGCCCGAAGATCATGGAACCAATTTACGACCTTGACGTGCGTATGCCCGCCGACCTCATGGGTGCCGTCATGACCGACCTGCAAGGCCGCCGCGCCATCGTCATGGGCATGGATAGCGACCATGGCTACCAAACCATCCACGCCAAGGTGCCGTTGGCAGAAATGGACCGCTATTCGACCTCGTTGAGCTCACTGACCTCGGGCCGTGGCACGTTCACGATGAAGTTTGCTGAGTACCAGCAAGTGCCTACCGATGTGCAGAACCGTCTGCTCAAGGAGTACGAGGAAAGCCAGAAGGAAGAGGAATAATTCTTCTTCTCTTCAGACAAAAAACCCCGCTGCAAGGTTTTGTGGCGGGGATTTTTTTGTTTATTTTTGCGGGCATGAAAGCAAGGTTTTTTGTTGTCGGTATGCTATTGTTGCTTTGCGCCGCTTGCTATACGTCCACACACGAGGCATGGCGAGCCACCTCTCAACAGGAATTGTCTGCCATCGACAGCCTGATGTGGCAGCAGCCCGACAGCGCCTTTGTTCTGTTGCAGGAATTTGCGGCAACTCCCAAGGCCGACAGCCTTGATGTTTTCAACGGGCATTACACCCAACTATTAGCCTCGGAACTGTTGTACAAGAACTATTATAAACAAAGCAACCGTCCCGACCTGTTGTTGGCGGTTACCTATTTCGACAGTCTGACCCTCACCTTAAACGACAAGCAACATACGCCGCACCGTCATCGCGGGCTTGACTCGCAATCCCTGACATGGGATGACATTGTCTTCTTGGATGCCCGCGCCCACTATATTAATGGTGTGGGATATTATGAGCGCGACAGCGTTGTTGAGGCTTGTAAGGAATATATTAAGGCCTTGGAAACCATGGAAGGGTATTTTCAAGACATGGATTTGGTTGGGAAGAAGGCTCAATTTATGGCCTATACTTACAATCGACTTGGAGAAATGTTTAGTGAACAATTGTTGGCCGATCCCGCCATCGCTTGCTATAAACAAGCACTGTTTTATTGTAAACGGGAGCCAACTTCCATTTATGGAATACCTGTATTATTATATAATTTGGGGATACAATTTGACGTTGCAAACCAAAAAGACAGTGCTGGTTTCTATTATGATGAAGCATTGGCTAACATGCCAGATCATGACAATATTCACTATAGGGATGTTTTTGCATCTAAAGCCTTACTTGCATACAACAGAGGGCTTTGTTTAGATTCTGTATTAAAGGATTTGGAATATGTTATATCGCTTGCTTCAGATAATGATGAGAGAATAACCAGATACTTAACCCTTGGAGGAATCCTATTTGAGGACAAGCAATACGCTTCTGCGTTATTCTATTTGGAAAACGTATTCAATCATCAGGAAGACATTTTATCTCGAATTGCATCGGCAAAGAATTTGTGTGATATATATCGTTTTCTTGGTGATTCCATAAAGGCACATTATTATAACTCATATCTTGCCGCTTTCCCTATGGCAGTTTTTGAAGGGAAGGCAGATGCTTCGAGAATCAATGAGATGTTCAATAAACATTTGACTCAAAAACAAGAAAAGGAAGCAGAACAAGAACGAGAGATGGCCGTGAAGAAATCCATGGGCTTAATTATCCCCATTGCTGTGTTGGTAGCAATGGCTGTTGCCATTGCGTTGATGTTGAGAAATAGGAGGCTATTGAAAAAGCAACAAGAAGAAGCAGACAAAATGTTGGGAGAGGCGGAGCAGGTGCATGAGAAGGAGTTGAGGCAGTGGCAGGCCGAAGCAGAAAAAACTTTGGAAGAAAAAGAAAAGCGGCACAAGCAAGAGATAGAAGCAAGAGATAAGAGACATGCGGAAACCATTGAGACCGAACGGCAAACCCATAAGATGCAGCAAGCCGCCCTTTCTGGACGCTTGAAACGAAGCAACCAAGAATTACGCGAACTGAAAGGACAAATCAAGCAACAGAATGATTTGGCCCAAAAGTCCAAGCCTGCCCCATCTTTTACAGAAGAGCCTATTTGCCGTTTCATCTTGGAACGGGTTAATGAAGGAAAGTTCAAATCTAAAGTGGATTGTGAGATTTATAAGCAATATGCTTTAGACAGGCAGCAGCTGATCAACCTGCGTGAGACCGTTGATCGACATTTTAATCAGTATACAATTCGACTCAGAAAGGCCTATCCAGAGCTAACCAATATTGACATCGACTATTGCTGCTTATACCTGCTCAACCTTACTTATGCCGATGTTTCCGCATTGATGCAACGCGCCTATAACACTGTTGTAGAGCGCGATAGTAAAATCCAGAAAATAGTTGGCGGTGAAAAACCGCTTCCCATTATTTTGATGGATATAGCTCATAATCCCACATCTTTTTGATAGGCAAGACGTTAATTAAAAACGCCGAACCTTTCCGAACCATATTTTTCTTGACAGAAACAACTATGTCATTCTACTTTTGCATCGCATTCTAAACCTAAAAAGCGATGAAAAAAGTAACAACGGTAATCCTATTTATCCGTATTATAATTATCATGATTTACATGTGGATTATGGTAGATTATTCATCGCCGATTAGCCAACGCCTAATGATTAATCAGGCATGTTAAGACCAGGAGCTCTTGCGTGAAAACAAATAAACGAGTATCTTTGTAGCGAACCATAAACATTTAATACCATGAAAAAAAATTTGTTACTACTTGTTTTTGCCTTCGTGGCATCGGCCATGCAAGCCCAACACCGTGACGATATGTACTCGGTTATTTACCACGACAATCCAGGGTATGCATACACTATTTACAACTCTATGCAGCAGCGTGATGGCAACCTCGTCGTTGACACCTATCTTTTTGAGGATTTTGGGAACTACGAATATGCTCCTTTGGGCTACATGATTTACAAGGTGTCAATAAGCACCGGTGCCATTACCGACTCGCTGTTCGTGGCAGACACGAATATACCCCGGCACGGTTCGGTATTGTCCCGTGACCCGCGAGGCGAGGGCAACATCAGGGCTGCCATCGAGTATCACGAGGACTGCGACAGCTCCTTCTTGCGCATATCCCATTTCCCCGACAACGACCTTCACTCAAATCCAGAAGAGGATGTCGTGGTGCCCATCTGTGATGGTGTTGCCGGCTATGGCCTTTATTGTTCCCTGGTAGACCGTTGGGGCGACCTGATTGTGACATACTACAAGCCAGTAGCCGAGGGAATCAACGACCAATACATCGCCCGCATCGGCCTCGACGGCACACTGAAGCAACAGGCCTTTATGATGGAGTATCAAATGATTGATGCCAGCCCGTTTAGGGTATTCAGCGAGTCGCCTCTGCGATACTACCAATGGCGCTATTTGTCACACATCCATGACTACAACCTACCTGTCGACGTAATCGACTCCACCTTCAACATAAACACCGTAATCCTCAACAGAATCCTGAACAAGGAACTGGTTGTCGCCCATCCGTATGACACTACATTAAACGTGTACGAGTATGAGTATCTGTCGATTGACCATGAGACGGAAGTGATTCCTGCGGGAGGGGATAATGTGTTGGTTGCAGCACAATACACACACGACACGAATTTTTATGCTTTGAATCAGGACAAAGGCGTGGCCGTGGCAAAATACGACCTCAGCACTTCGAAGCTGAAAGGCTACGCTGTGTTCAACGACTTCCATTGGTATGGCAGCAGAGGCTATTCCATGGGACTCAAGATGATGAGTGACAGCACCGTCTATTTCATGTACAAGGAACACGGCCATCCGGAAGAAAGCGTCAACATCGTGAAAATGGATGCCAATCTTAATGTGGAATGGAAACGTTTCTGCAAGACTGAAGATGTCATCATAACGGCTCCGCTCTATTCCCCCATGGTGTTCGAAGACGAGGACGGGGAGGAGAAAGGAATAGCTTGGTGCGGATATGCCTATAAGACGGGCAACCCCTACAAACAAGGCTGGGTCTGTTTCTTCCTCGACCACGACGGTCCGGTGAATGACTTGAGCGAGTTCGGTATTGAAGTGCGCCCCTACACCTTCTATCCCAACCCCGCCAAGGACGCACTCCACCTGCAATACTCGCCTGACGTAACCCCCACGCAAATCGAGCTCTACGACCTGCAAGGCCGTTTGGTACGCACACAAAGAAAAGGCTTGGAAAGCCTCGATATGGAAGGGCTCGCATCTGGCACCTACACGATGCGCATCATGTTGGAAGGAGGACAGACATTTTCTGACAAGGTGATGAAGGAATGAGCATCCTTTTTATCATCATCGCATTTTTCCCCGCTG
>JAEEGL013292634.1_pt1 | contig 16651 bp, 13 predicted proteins | sample 9134231 | NCBI WGS metagenome assembly JAEEGL01 (sample SAMN16246548, study PRJNA631951) | gut metagenome | biome: gut microbiome; feature: rumen; material: fiber-attached | host: Bos | place: Iran: Karaj | collected 2018-10 | reverse complement strand
GCGCCGGAGGTTGGTTTGCATCCATTTTTATTCTTGATATTTGATGTTTAGACTTGTGGTTACGGGATTGGCATAAATATGCAGCAGGTAATGCATCATTTTCTCTTTCGGAACATCCTCAACAATGCTTTGTTTGTCAAGATATGCGATGAATTTTTCTTTCTCTTCCTGACTGTATTTTTCGGCGAAAGTTTGATGTTGGTCTATCAAATCGAAAGCAATGAAATTATTCGGGAACAGCTTGTAGTTGTGGTAAATCTGCTGATCCACCATTTTGCAGATTTCGTAGATTTTGTCATTCTGGTTAAGTTCTTCCGGAATGCTGTCGATTTCCTCTATGATAGGCTTTCCTATCGTTAATTGCGCTTTCCCTTTATAGCCCATGATGCCTTGAATGATACTCTCAAAATCTTCCCCTTCTTTTTTATGGTAAGGACCTTCTTCGGAAAGAGCTAATTCTCTGGCTTTTACTTTGTCACAAGGCTCATATTCGTATGAGATTGTGACAGGGGTGAGGTTTATTTTCTTCAACAAGTCCATGGGATGCTGCTGCTCATCCATGGCTAACATCTTCACTAAGCCTTGTTTGGTGACATCCAAGCCGTCTTTGGTTCTGCCGTCACGTTGCGCAATCCATACGGATTCGTGCTCATTGAAAAGCACATGGTGGATGTATGCGGCAAGATGCTGGTAGTTGGTTATTTTTTCTCGTATGGAAACAGAACGTTTCACGATAAACATTTTGTTCAACATACCCACTTCCGCCAATAATCTGCTTGACACCAAATTGTCACCGATAGCAATCTTGGGTGTGTTATATTGATTTAAAAAGAAGTATTCTGCCAAAAGGGCCGCATCAAAGGTGATGTCCCGGTGGTTACCGATATAAACGTAACATTGGTTTTTATCGATGTTTTCCAAACCTTTGAAAGTGACTCCGGTGGTGGACAATTGGATGAATTTCTCAATATAGCGTCGGGAAGTGGCATATTGAAAATCATAAATTGTGTTAAAATGCCGCGCGTCTTCCTGAAGCTGTTCGGGAGAATAATCCGGAATGTATTGTTTTAATGTATTGATAAATGTTTCATTACCAATAATTTCTGCAATTTTTTCAGGGGCTTCTTCTTCAGTGTAAGGTCTTATATCGTCAAAAATATCAGTCATAAATATCTTTAAATACCGTGGTGCAAAGTTACAATTTTTTCGTTGTAATACGTAAAAAATATTTTGATGATATCAGTATATCGTTGTGTACACCTTGCCAGGCTTACATTCGATGATGCCCTTAAGCTCCATGGTGAGCAGTAAAGAGGCTATGCGAGTGGCTTTGAGGTCGGGAAGTTTACTGGAAATTTTGTCGATATTGGCACCTTGCTCTGTTCGGATAATGTCCAAAATGGCCTCTTCCTCACCACTTAAGTCAGGAAAAAGTTTTGTTTGCCTATTGGACGTTTCCTGCTGGTCCCAATTCATCATCTCAATGATGTCCTTGCCCGAACTGATCAGGGCGGCAACATTGTTTCGGATGAGCTCATGGCAGCCACTTTGTGTTTTCTGGAAGATCGAACCGGGCACGGCAAATACATCGCGATTGTAGGAATGGGCAATCTCGGCGGTAATGATGCTACCTCCTTTTTCCTGTGATTCGGCTACCACCACGGCATCCGACAGTCCTGCGATCACACGGTTCCGCTTGGGAAAGTTCATGCGGTCGGGCATGGCGTCAAAAGGATATTCTGATACTAACGCTCCACCTTGCTCGAGAATCTGGTGAGCCAATTTGATGTTCTCACTGGGATATACCATGCTCAGTCCACAACCCAATACCGCTATGGTTTTGAGATTTTTGTTCAAAGCCTCTTCGTGGGCACAAGTGTCGATGCCTCTTGCTAAACCACTGATAATGCAGATGTTGTGAGGAGCAAGGTCTTCCACGATTTTTTTGACCACATCCTTGCCATAGTTGGAAGCATTTCGCGTGCCTACAATAGCAACACTTTTATGCTCATTGAAACAGCTGTTTCCTTTGTAATAAAAAAAATAGGGCGCGTCATTGCATCTTTGCAGTCGCTCGGGGTAATCCTCGTCATCAAAAAAACATAATCTTATACCATGATGCTGGGCTTGCTTCAGCTCATTGCTGACAAATTGTCCAATCGATTTGTCGATTTTAGGCAATTCCAAATTGGCCCGGTAACGGTATAGTTTGCCTGCCACTACCTGTGGCTCTTCAAATAATGCAGTCGCACTGCCACATAGCCGGATGAGTTTTTTGATATTGGCGTTCCCGTAGTTCGGAAAGTGTATCAACGCTAATCTGTAAAAAGTTTCTTTGTCCATTTTTGTGTCCTTTCATTTAAAATGGTAACCGGAAAAAGTGTGAGTAATTGCCAAATATGTTGTATGGAGGGATGGGTGTAATGTGCTGTAGGTGGGATGCCGGTTACCATTGTCATTACACGCTGCAAAGATATAAAATAAATTTCATATTTTATTATTATAAATTAGAAAAGTTATTAACAATATGCTTGCATCACGTTCAAAGTGAATGTGCCAGCAAATACATATTGTATTGCAAACTCAACGGACATGAATAATAAAAAAGACACAATCTTTGTTTAATTCAATAATTTTGCGTAACTTTGCTTCACTTTTTAGCTGCTTGAATTAATTTAATAAACAATAAATTAGATATATAGATGATGAAAAAAACTCCAATCCCTGCAGAAATTGTTGACAAAATCGTAGCCGAAAGCGGCATCAAAGAGGTGGGCAGAGCCTCCATTCGTGAAGTGAAACGCTTGATTAACGACATCGAAAACGCCAGTGGCGAGAAGTTCGTGCGTATGGAAATGGGTATTCCTGGCCTTCCTGCCTGCAAGATAGGTGTTGATGCGCAAATAAAAGCGCTTCAAGACGGTGTGGCCGCCATCTACCCCGACATTGACGGTACTCCAGAGCTCAAGGCGGAAGCTGCCCGCTTTGTAAAAACTTTCATCGATCTGGATGTTGATCCTGCGGGCTGTATTCCAACAGTCGGTTCTATGATGGGTGGCATGGCTGGTTTCATGACTTTCGTGCGTGCACGTAAGGAACGTGACACCACGCTGTTCATCGATCCGGGTTTTCCCGTGCAGAAACAGCAACATCGTGTGATGGGCCTCAAATATGAGACTTTTGATGTGTACAACTATCGTGGTGCCAAACTGAGAGACAAACTCGAAAGCTATCTGTCTAAAGGTCACGTACACACTATCATGTACTCCAACCCCAACAATCCATCATGGATTTGCTTCACGGAAGAGGAATTGCAGATTATCGGCGACCTGGCCAACAAGTACGACGTTTTCGTCTTCGAGGATCTGGCTTATTTCGGCATGGATTTCCGTCGCGACATTTCAAAACCTGGCGTTTTCCAGCCTTCAGTGGGTAAATATACCGAAAATTATGCCCTGCTGATCTCCGGTTCCAAGGCATTCAGCTATGCTGGCGAGCGTATCGGTTTAATGGTGTTGTCAAAGAAATTGTACAACAGCGAGTTTGCCGATTTGGTACCCTATTTTGGAACTCCCAAGTTGGGCAGAGCTATCATTTACGGTACGGTTTATGCTATCAGCTCGGGTACTTCACATTCCGCCCAGTATGCCTTGGCCGCTATCCTGAAAGCTTGCAACGACGGCACCTACAACTATTTGGACGATGTGAGAGAATATGCAGAGAAGGCCGCTATCATGAAGAAATTGTTCACCGACAACGGTTTCGTCATTGTTTATGATAAAGATGGTGACAAGTTGCTGGCAGACGGCTTCTACTTTACCCTGGCTTATCCTGGCATGAGCGGTGAAGAACTGCTGAAGGAATTTCTGTACTATGGAATCAGTGCCATCTCACTGAGCATCACTGGCAGCGAGCGCACCGAGGGTCTCCGAGCCTGCGTTTCCTTGGTCAACAGAAACCAGTTCCCGGCTCTCGAGGAGAGATTAAAAGCATTCAAAGCTAATCATCAATAATGACCTCAAACAAATTTGTTGGAAAGCTGTTTTTCTTGCTTTCCTTCCTGCTTTTGGCGGCATGCCATGCGAATACAAAAGATACAGAACCGGTACCACACTGGTTCGATGCATATTCTTCATTCAAGATGAAGGATTATCAAGAATATTTTAATCGGGAGATGACCAATATGTCTCCCGATTTTGTGCCTTACGGCGACTGGGTGAAACAGTTTTACGCGGAAAGGAATTATGAGCCCATGTGGACCGTAAATGGTTTGCAAGAGCATAAAGTGGACACCTTGTCTGCTTGTATTTCAGATTCTTACAAGCATGGATTGCCATCATCCATGTTCCGTTTTGCAGAGGCGGATTCTTGTGTCAAAATGCTTAAAGACAAGGAGATAGAAAACGAACCGGAAGCCCTTTATACAGCCCTCTTCAATTTGGAGATGAACCTTACGGAGGCCTATCTTCGATATGCCACCACAATGAATTTCGGGGCGACAGATCCCAAACGTGTGAATGGAGTAAAATGGCTGAATGAAACACAAAAAGTTGATTCACTGTTTGTTATAGAGTCTTTGCGACAGGTTGATAATTTAAGTTCTGCCTTGAATTCTTTTGTGCCGAAAGATCCGTCTTATCAACTTCTACAACAGGAACTGGTTCGCCTGTACCCGTTGAAAGATACAGTACTGCCGAAAATTCCCGAAAAAGAAATCTCCTTGGGTCAGCGTAATCCGGCGGTGCGTTTGCTATGCCAGCGATTGCATTTGACGGGAGAATTGCCCAAGAGTGTGCAGGAAACGGATACCTTGACCGATGAGGTGTTGGCGGCTGTCAATCTCTTCCGGGTGAATAACGCTATTCCGGAGAGTGACAAAACGGATGTGGAGACCATGGAAAAGCTGAACCGCCCTATCAGCTATTATATAGATAGATTGATTTCCAATATGGAACGTATGCGCTGGAAAGTGTTGCCTGCAAAGGGGGAAAATTATGTGGCGGTGAATTTGCCAGATTTTACCCTATGCGCTTATTATCAGGGAGAAAGAGTTTATAAAACCAATGTCTGCTGTGGCCGTACCCAGAATCCTGCAGGAGTTGACAGTCGGCATAAGAATGGCATAGTGTTGCCGTTCAAGGCGGAAACACCCTTGTTGTACAGCGAAATCAATACTGTGGTGCTAAATCCGGAGTGGAATATCCCTCATACGATCACAAGGGATGAGTATTATCCGAAATTAGTGAAGGATAATATGAAAGTGATAAAAAAGGAAGATTTGTATATCGTCAACCGCAAAAATGGGAAATATGTGCAGCCCGATACTATTGATTGGAGCAAGTTGCGTCGTGGTAATCTGCCATACCGGCTGTTCCAGTCTTCCGGAAGACATAATGCCCTGGGACTGGTCAAGTTCGATTTTCCGAATCCTGAATCCGTTTATCTGCATGATACCAACAACAAGGGGGCTTTCAAAAAGCGAGTGAGAACGTTGAGCCATGGCTGTGTGCGTGTGCAAAATCCGTTTGAGTTGGCCAAGGTTATTTACGATTTGAATGGTTTTGATGAAAAAAAGCAGGAGGAACTGAGTATTATCGTGGGAAATGCGCCGACCACAGAAGAAGGAGAGGAATTTTTGGAGAAAAGGACGGAGAAGGAAGAAGAATACTATGATAAGCTTTCGGATGAACTGAAAAAGTTCTACCGGAAAATACGCCCGACGCGTGTCAATTTGGAAAAAAAGATGCCGGTTTATTTTGAATATTATACTTGCTTTGTCGGTGATAATGGCTACATTCAGTATAGAAACGATTTATATTACAAAGACGGAAATATCCTTTATTTAATCCAGAAATAATCAATCATTTGTCCCACATTTCTATCCCGTCAGGGATTCAATATCAATAACATCATGAAAAAATATTTGTTTTTAACATTGCTCCTCTGTTTGGCATTTACCATTTCCGCCCAAAATTTCGAACAATATTTTGAAAATAAGACGGTCCGTATCGACTATAAACACATTGGCGACAGTCGCACGGAAAAAATCGAGGTGGTGAACTGCCATGTTGGTGGACAATGGGATGGAACCGTGAGCCATTTGGTGGAACCAAAGAGGTTGGGAGGCGTCGTTTTTGAGGTCTTCGATGCCCTTTCCGGCCAGCTGATATACAGCCATAGCTACGATTGCTTGTTCAACGAATACCGTACCACCGAGAAAGGGGAAAAAGAGATCGGCATTTTTGAGGAATGCGTGCGTATGCCCATGCCAAAAATGATGGTGAAGTATAAATTCACCAGCTATAACCGTTATAATGAGCCTACTGAATTGTATCAGGGCGTGTTTGATCCACAAAGCACGGCTTACGACAAAATGACCAAAGAATATAAGGTGAAAAAACTGCATATCGGCGGAAAAACCGATGACGCCGTCGATATTCTCTTTATTCCTGATGGTTATGCCAAGGCCGACAAGAAGAAAATGCAAGGGGATTTCAAGAAGTTTACTTCCTATATCATGAATTGTTCTCCGTATAAGGAAATGAGTAAACATGTGAATATCAGAGCAATAGAAGCTTATTCGGAAGAGTCTGGTATTACCAACCCCAATCGGAATATATACAAGAAAACCCTGTTGAATTGTAGCTATAATGTGATTGATGTGGATCGTTACCTGATGTGTTTAGGAGTTTGGAAGATGAATGAAATTGCCGATGACGCTCCGTACGATTATATCGTAATAATTTGTAACAGTGGTAAATATGGTGGTGGTGGCATATATAATTTCTATTGTACGGTGAACAATGTGGGACAGTCTTCCGACTATGTGATTGTACATGAAATGGGCCACTTGATTGGCGGTCTGGCCGACGAGTACTACACTTCGGAAGTGAGTGTCCGTGATTTCTATCCAGAGGGAGTGGAGCCTGTGGAACCGAATTTGACCACGTTGGTAGATTTTGATTCCAAATGGAAGGATATGTTGGAAGAAGGAACTCCAATTCCGACCCCAACCACGAAAAACTACGAGAATAAGGTAGGTGTCTTTGAAGGCGGTGGCTATGTGGCTGAAGGAGTTTATCGTCCTGCTATAGATTGTACCATGCATAAAATCATGTACAACCGTTTCTGCCCAGTTTGCCTGAAGGCTTTGCAAGAGGCTATAATGTTCTATTCAAAGTAAATTTAATATGTTGATTATCAAAAAATAATATTATGATTTTAACCACAACTCCTACTGTAGAGGGAAAACAGATAGTGAATTATCATGGCGTCGTGTTCGGCGAGGTCATTATGGGTATTAATTTTGTGAAGGATTTCTTTGCCGGAGTCCGTAATTTTGTGGGTGGACGGTCTGAATCTTACGAGGATGAGATGATGAAAGCCCGTGACACTGCCATGCGGGAACTGGCACAACGTGCTTCCGACAAGGGTGCCAACGCGGTGGTCGGCATTGACCTTGATTATGAAGTGCTGGGACAAAACAACGGCATGTTAATGGTTATCGCCTCCGGTACTGCTGTTACTGTTGCGTAGAACAAGCTGTTAGCACATTCGCTTAAAGGTTTCTTTGAACAGCTCCAGTTGCCTTGAACCGAGGGGCATGAAGTTGCTGTGCCATAGTGCGATCATTTCCCCGCCAACAGTTTTGACTTCTTGGATGAGTTCAGTAATCCCCTTTTGATATTTTTCTTCCATGCCTAATTCTTGCACTGCCGCTGAATCCATCAGCAGCAAGGGATGAAGCATTAAATTTGTGGCTTTGTTTTCTTTTACATCAAAGAAAGGGAAAGGTGTTGCCATACCGTTGCGGAAACCGATGCGGTCGTAAAAGCCCAAGGAATAGTCATCAGTAATGCCTGTGGCGATGAGGTTGCGGAAGCTGTCGGGAAATTTCACCTTCAGGAAATGATGCCGCGAGTATTGTATTTTTACCTGCCCTTTTTCTTCCAAAGTATTTTTTTCTTTAATGATATCATTCTGATTTTTAGAATGATAGGATGGATGAAGACCGATGGTGGCGTAGGTTTTCAGTTTTTGGGCCAGTTCGGAAAAATAGGGAGAACAAGGGGAGATGTTGCGGTCGTATTGCGTTCTGTAGGAGGTTAGGATGAAATAAATGGGTTGGAGCTGGTGCTGTTTACAAAGCTGTTTTTCAATATCATACACATCATACGGATCCTGAAAATCCTGCTGATGACGGGCTTTGATGATTTGTTTGGCCTTGTTCCATTGCAGTGTGAGAATAGTTTTGCCCAAAGCCCCGCAGAAATGAGAAAAGGTCTTGCCTTTGTAGGCGTATGCTATGTCAATATCAAAGGTGGGAACAAAGTGGTAATCAAGTCCCTTCCACTGAAAATCAGGCTTTTGCTTGGATAGTAAATTTTTGTATTCCAATGCGATACGCTGCGCGGTGGCTTGTTTGTGCAGTTGGTGTCTCACCACAAACGACAGCTCATGCACAATGCGTCCATGTTGGTCTCTTGGGCAGTCAGGCAAATATTCTTCATAATTGCTCAAGAGATAAAAAGATAGTGCCGGCTTGTCCTGCAACAGCAAGTCCTCATCTTGTCTGCGGATGTCATTTTCAAACAAGATATTGCTTTTGGGTAGATAGCGCAACTTGAAATCAGTATGTGCCTTGTATTTTTCCTCATTATCGGTGATGCTGTATTCCAGTCCTAAGACACGCTCGAAAATGACATGACAAACATAGTCAAGCCGGGGTGATGTTTGTGGACTCAAAATCAGCAACATGGTCTTATGATTTGAAGAATATCATTTTTCGATGATTCGTGGAATTTTGAATAGTTATTTTAGCAAAAGGTTATTATTTGACGATAATGCCTTTCAGCGTAGCGGGAGAGCAGGACTGAACTAGCACATTCACATAGTCACCGATATGGCAATCCTCTTTCGGGAAGATGAGGACCTTGTTCTGGCTGTTGCGTCCAAAATATTCATTGTCAGAGCGTTTGGAGGAACCTTCTACTAGTACTTCAAAGGTTTTGCCGATGTCTTTTTGGTTGCTTTCCAGCGACAACTCCTGTTGCAAGGCAATAATTTCCTCCAGACGGCGGCCTTTGACCTCATCAGGAATATCATCAGCGAAGCGTTTGGCGGCCATGGTGCCTTCGCGTTCCGAATACTTGAACATGTAAGCGGAACTGTAGCCCACCTCACGCATTAGCGACAGGGTGGCCTGGTGGTCCTCTTCTGTTTCACCGCAGAAGCCGGCGATAATGTCAGTGGCGATAGAGCATTCGGGCATGATACGCTTGATGGTGGCGATGCGTTCGAGGTAATATTCGCGGGTATAGACACGGTTCATGCGCTTGAGCATGGTGTTGCTGCCGGCCTGCACGGGCAGATGGATGTATTTGCAGCAGTTGTTGTATTTGGCAATGGTTTCAATCAGCTCGTCGGAGATGTCCTTGGGATGTGAGGTGGCGAAACGAACCCTCACCTGCGGGGAGAGTAGGGCCACTTTTTCTAACAATTTGGCGAAATTGACCACCTCGCCATTCTCTTCCGAACGGTAGGAATTGACATTCTGTCCCAAAAGGGTTATTTCCTTATATCCTTGATTGATAAGTTGCTGTGCTTCGTGAATGATGGTTTGGGAGCTGCGGCTACGTTCACGTCCACGGGTATAGGGCACCACGCAGTAGGTGCAGAAATTGTTGCAGCCTCGCATGATGGAGATAAATGCCGAAATGCCGTTGGTGTCGTAACGGATAGGATCAATGTCGTCGTAGGTTTCCTCGGTGGAAAGCATCACGTTAAAAGCGGTCTTGCCGAAGGTAGCCTCCTGTATTAGGGTAGGCAGACTGCGGTAGGCGTCAGGCCCGGCGATGAAGTCCAATGCACTTTCCTCGTGCAGCAGTTTTTCTTTGACACGTTCGGCCATGCAGCCCAAGAGTCCGATTTGAAGACCGGGCTTTTTCTTTTTCAGAAAGCCTAACTCGTTAAGGCGTTTGCGGATACGCTGTTCGGCATGGTCGCGTACCGAGCAGGTGTTAATCAGAATCAGGTCAGCGTCTTTGATGTCGTCGCAAATCTGATACTCGGAAGAAAGTATTGCTGCAACAACTTCACTGTCAGCAACATTCATCTGGCATCCGTAGGTTTCAATAAATAGCTTTTTCATGCCTGCAAAGGTACGAAAAATAATTTGTAAATGAGCAAATTAGTTAATGAGCTAATTAACAATGTGCTAATGTGCCAATGAGGTAATATGGGAGAGTCATGCTACGCACGAGGGAAGTTGGCATCAGTACTCCTTCCTATTATGGGGCTTTCCCAGGGTAAACATCCCGTCGCTGAGGGGCGAGAGCACGTATAGGCCATTGCGTAACGCAAATTTGTCGGAGCCATTGGCAAAACGCATAGCGGCAATAGCCAGATAAATCGTCTTTCCTTCGAACTCGTGGAATATTTCCTTGAAATGCTTCATCTGTTTGAGAAAGTAATCCACGTCCTTTTTGAAGCAAGTGGTTTTCACCTCTACGGCTATAGCCACTTTTTTGTTGCACAATAGCACATCAACCTCAATCTCTTCCTCTTCTTTCCTCCCGTGGCGGGGGCCTTCATAAATGTGATCTATGCCGATTCCTTCCTTCTTGAAGATTTCCAATGCCGCAGGCTTACATAGGTCCTCTACCATTTTGCCGAATTCATTTGTGAAGCCTCCGTAATTCTTATTGATTTCCTGTATCTGTTTTTCTGTTTTTTCGTATGTCTCTTTTATACACCGTTCTGTCTCTTCATGTATTTCTTTTATCCTGCGGTCGGTTTCTTTCATCTGTTCTGAAGTGGCAAGAATCATGGCATGTAATTCCGACCATGAGGGGTTGAGTTGTTGTAATGTGTTATCGTTCATAATTTTATTGATTTAGTATTATGTCATCGAAGACAATGTGTTTACCTTCTGATGCTGAATTTTCTACGCTGCAAAGATAATAAAATTTTTATTATAAAACTAATTTGTTGAAAAAAATTGATAAAAATATATCTATATTTGATTTTTGAACAGATAGGTTGTGCAAAAACTCCGACCTGTAAGGTTGAAAAATCTTCAGCGCTTTGTTTATAATTTGAGAATTTAATGTAACTTTGCAAGTTCTACCATTTATTCGGTACGCATACCATACACTCATCTTCATCACCCCACACTGCGCACTATCGTGCTTGTACGGGGTTAAGAGGATATTGTGCCTTCGGTACATTTATTCCGTGAATTTTAGATTGGAACACCATTTTTTAAATATCTAATTTGCACAGCAAATATTTCCGTATTTTTGCAAAATATAATTATTCAGTTTTTTCTGAATATAAAATATTGATAGTATGAACATTGCGGTGATTTTGGCGGCGGGAAGCGGCAAGCGGATGGACATTGAAACCCCGAAGCAGTTTGTGGAGGTCAATGGGAAATTGGTCATTGAGTATTCTTTGGCTACTTTTCAGGCTCATCCTGATATAGATGAAATTGCCGTGGTGACCTCTGAGGCGTATTTTTCGCTGATGAATGAGTTGAGAAACAGTGCTTTATATTCGAAGTGGAAACAAGTGTTACAGGGAGGGGCGGAACGATACCAGTCCTCATTAGCCGCTATTCAGGCATACGGGGATAATCCGGATGACATCCTGCTGATTCATGATGCGGCCAGACCTTTGGTTTCCACAGCGGTAATCACCAGAGTGCTGGAATCTATGCAACACGCCAATGCAGTTGTGGTGGCGGTGCCAGCCAGCGATACGGTGCTTCATTCATTTGACAACAAGCATATTGCAGACATTCCTCCACGTAAGGAAATGTATTACGCCCAAACTCCGCAGGCCTTCAGGGTAAAAATTATTCAGCGGGCTTTCGAACTGGGTATTCAGGATGCATGTTTCAATCCCACCGATGACAGCGGAGTGGTGCTTCGTTATTTACCGGAAGAGCCGATTGTGATAGTGGAAGGAGAGTCTAAGAACAGAAAAATCACTTACCAGGACGATTTGCTATGGTTGGCTTCACAAATTCAAAATAGTTGAACATGAAAAAAATAGTGTCAATTGTAGGGGCGCGTCCCCAGTTTGTGAAGGCAGCGGCTGTCAGTAGACAATGGGCCAAATGCCGCGAAGTGCAGGAGGTGATTGTGCATACGGGACAGCATTTCGACGACAATATGTCGGATTTATTCTTCAGGGAAATGTCCATCCCGCAACCCAAATACAATCTGGGCGTCAACAACTTAGAGAATGCTGATATGACGGCCCTGATGATGGAACGGCTGGAACCTGTGTTACTTCAAGAAAAGCCTGATTTTGTGGTGGTTTTCGGGGATACCAATTCCACTTTGGCAGGGGCCAGAACAGCGAAGAACTTGAGCATAAAATTGGCACATGTTGAGTCGGGACTGCGTTCCTACAATATGGAAATGCCCGAGGAACACAACCGCGTGGAGACCGACCGTCTGAGTGATGTGCTCTTCTGTCCGACCCAAACAGCAGTGGAAAATCTTCAGAAAGAAAATATCGATAATCAAAGAAATAAGGTTGTTCTGTCGGGTGATGTGATGTATGATGCGGCCTTGTTTTATGCGCCTTCAGCACAAAAGCCTCAGATTGAGTTAGCTTCGGAATTTCTGTTAGCTAGTGTGCACCGGGCGGAGAATACCAATCATCAGGAAGCACTGCTTTCGATCTTTGCGGCACTGGAAACTTTGGCTCAAGACAGGCAGTTGGTATTGCCTTTGCATCCCCGCACCCGGGCGAAGTTGGCAGAATTGAGTTATGATTTTGATCATTCCAGCATCACATTTATTCCACCGGTAGGATATTTCGAGATGCTGTATTTGTTGCAGCATTGCCGCTTGGTGCTTACAGACAGTGGCGGTTTGCAAAAGGAAGCGTATTTCTTTGATAAACAATGTGTTACATTGCGAAATGAAACAGAGTGGGTGGAGCTGGTGCAGCAAGGGGTGAATGTTCTGGCCGGCACGGAAAAAGAGAAAATCATCCATTGTGTCCAGCAAAGTTTGTCACAACAGATGATTTTCCCGTCATCTTTATACGGAGACGGCCATGCCGCCGAAAAAATCACGCAGACTTTATCACTTTTAATGTAGAGCTTTGCCCATTGTCTAAATACAAGCGGATAAAATACATGCCATTGGGATATTCCGTCAGATCAATAGTAAAGTTCGATTTTTCTGTTTTGTTTTCTATCAATATTTTGCCATAGATATCAAATACTTGGATTTTCGTTCCTGTCAATTGTTCATTATTCATTGTTAATTGCACATTGATCACCCCTGATGTGGGATTCGGCCCTATGGTAGCGTCAATTAACTGGGTTTCGCCTATGCTGTTCTGGGAAACATTCAGAATCTTCATGACATTCTGAGCTGGATAGTAATTGTCGTTGCCCGACTGGCTGGCCGTGATGATGGCTTGTCCCGCATTCATGAGCAATAATACGCTGCCATTGACGGTGGCTACATTCTCGTCGCTGCAAGTGTAACTTACTGGTAGTCCCGATGTGGCGGTGGCAGTAAGCACAAGATAAGCGTCGCTCAAAATGACATTTAATTCCTGATTCCATGAAATGGATTGCTCTTGCATGATAGGAGTACTTTCAGTAACATTCAGCACTTTCATCACATTTTGTGCTGGCAGATAGTTGTCGTTGCCAGCTTGGCTTGCCGTGATAATAGCTTGGCCCACACCTGTGAGAACAAGGATATTGCCATTAACTATGGCCACATTTTCATCACTACAGCTGTAGCTAACTGGCAAGCCCGACGAAGCGGTGGCTGATAGGGTTAGCATTCCATCTGATAAGTTCACGGAAAGATTTTGCTCCCAAGAAATTGTTTGCGGTTGAGGTTCTTCACCGCCAGCTTCATTCACGGTCAGTATTTTAACCACTGAAGGAGCAGGATGATAATAGGCATTGCCAGCCTGTGAGGCGGTGATGACGGCCTGCCCAACTCCTAACAAGGTGAGGACATTGCCGTTGACGATAGCGATATTCTCATCACTGCAGGTATAGCTTACAGGCAAACCTGACGAAGCAGTAGCCGTCAATTCCAACGTGCCATCATTGATATTGGCGGTCAGGGTTTGGTTCCAGCTGATGCTTTGGTCAAGGACAGGGGCGGACACATTCAGGATGAGGCTCACATCCGCGGCGGGTTGATACAAGGTGCTGCCAGCTTGTGAGGCCGTGATTAGGGCTGCACCCACACCAACGACAAACAGCGTGTCATTACTGAGATAGGCAATGGTTTCATCGCTGCTGCTATAACTCACAGGCAAACCCGATGTAGCGGTGGCGGTCAGTCTGATGGGGGCATCTCCTAAAGTGGCAGATAACGTTTGGTTCCAGATAATTGCCTGGTTCATGGTAGTTTGCGTACACTCGTAAGCTCCTATGTCAGCAATATTATTGAAGATACGGGGATTGTCTTCCATGTCGGTGTCGGGCAGGTAGGTGATGAAGGCGGTATTGGGGTCGCCGGCATCCACTAAGGGAGAATTAGGCTGCACGTGCCAGTCGGCATTGAGATTCGAGTAATCTGTGGCAATGGTGTTGGCACCTACCATAGACGATGGTGCAACGAACATTGGTTGTGTCAATGAGTCCAACACAATGTTGGTGGAGTCCGTCACAAAGGTGTTGCCATCTGCCATATGATTGGCTGCACAATAGGAGTAGGGGAAAGTGTAGTTTGCGCTGTATCTGAATTGGGAAAAATCGTTGCTCTTTTTATTGTCGTATAATGCGCAATTTTTAATCGTTGAGTTTTTCGTGGTAAGGATACCACCGGTTCCGCTGGTGTTAGTGGTCTGTGCCAAATTGTTGGTTACCACGCAGTTGGTCATATTTAATCGTCCTACAGGATAGCCAGCGTAGGAACTTGATGTCGATCCGTTGGCATACGTCACCACTCCGCCTGTCACATCAATTCCTTCAGTGGAAATGGCACTGTTGTTGGCAATCACACTGCCAATGATGTGGGTGCTATGGGTGTAAATGCTGATACCGCCGGCAATGTAAGGTCGATAGTCTTCACTGCTGGCTGTGGAGGCTGTGGTGTAAACGATATTGTCGATGATACGCGAATTGATGATTCTCCATTCATTCCTCGTTTGGTTGTATGAGAAATTGTTGCTCTGTGTAAGGATGCCTCCTGCCTTGGCGTTCAGCCCGGAAGCGGTGTTCTTTGTGATATCGCAGTTGTTGACGATGATGGTGCTGTAGGGTACTGTATAAGCCGCGTTGAATCTCATACCACCGAACACAGAGCCAGTGTTCTCTGTGATTACACAATTTGTGAATTCGTAAGTGGCACCGTAGGTTTGTCCACCGCTATACATGCTTACACCGCCATTGGTGGTGTTGCCGGAAATCTTGCAATCAGATACTTTGAATGTGGCTTGATAGAATGAATTGTTATAAGACATCCCCAGATACAAACCGCATGCATTGTCGGTCATGGTACAATTGGAAATGGTGTAGGTGTTGTTAGCTTCGCTGTAAACACCATATTGATTGCCACCTTTCACATAAAAACCGTCAAAATCGACAGGCCTACAATTATAGGAACTGTTGTAATACATGTAGCCATTGATGGAAACCGCATAATTGCTGTTGTGCTGGGCATCGATAACAGAGCACGAACTGTCGGAAGCAATGCCGTAAGTGAGGGCCTGCCGCTCATAAAGGTGGCTCTCTGTTCCGGCAAAACCACCATACACATGCGTGCTGCTCTTGATGGTGCAAGCAGGATAGGTGCCCACCGCCACAAATACAGAGTCATTGTTCGGTGAGGTAATCAGAGCCATAGCTCCGTTGATGGTGGCTTTGGCCGTAGCCCACGAAAGTCCGTTGTTACTGTCATCTCCACTGTTGGAGACAAAATAAGTGGTTTGTGCGGAGATGGTCAGACTGAAAAAAACAGTCAAAATAAGTGTGAGGAGTTTTTCTTTCATAGTTCTATTATTTTTGCCGATACTGTTTCTATAAGAATCAAGTCTGTTAAATCAACCTTTCTATATGAAGGCTTGTTGTATCAATAAGTTTTGCAAAAATACGAAAAACTTTTCTTTTTTTTACCCTGCCATTTTGTAAAATACTAATATTTAAGAGTTTATATAAAATTCAAACCTCAAGAAAATGAACATACCCTGAGATTTGAATTCTTGAAATTTTTTCTCGGAAAAGGAATTTGATAAAATTTCCTATTGCAGCTTGAAACTGATAGGAATTGCGAAACTAACTCGTACTTTTTTGCCGTTTTGCATGCCGGGTTTCCATTTGGGCATGGCTTTGATTACTCTCAAAGCTTCTTCGTCGCAGCCGCCACCAATGCCTTTCACGACTTTAACATCGGAGATACTTCCGCTCTTTTCCACAATAAATGAGACCAACACTCTGCCTTGGATATTCTTTTCCTTGGCCGTTTCTGGATATTTGAGGTTTTCGGAAAGATACTTCTGCATTGCTTCCATTCCGCCAGGGTATTCAGGCATCACTTCGGGTTTGTTGTAAACGCTGTCCTTTTCTTCTGCGGGAAAAGTTATTTTGACTTTGAGGTCGTTGGAACTGATTTTTGTTTCATTGTCCTCACCCGTAGAAATAGAGAAAGGCTCAACG